>ERZ808028.51-NODE-51-length-146052-cov-11.433841_pt1 | contig 146052 bp, 139 predicted proteins | sample MGYA00380184_ERZ808028 | MGnify/ENA primary metagenome ERZ808028 (study PRJEB31490, sample SAMN06133397) | mouse gut metagenome | isolation source: J8_1 | host: mice | place: China: Chengdu | collected 2015-05 ...
AGCGCGAAGCAAGGCTGACGCCTTGCGAGAGCGATAAGTTAAAAAGTGCCCGCAGGACACGCCTTTTGGGCGTGTTCGTACGCGTGTGCTATGGTTATTCCATAATAAAATCGAAAATTTCAATAATCGAAGAAACTTCCTCGCAAACCAAATTGAACATGCGTTTGCCGAGATTGACAAAAACTGTATCGTCCTCTTTCCCGCAGAGCATAGCAAAGGTTTTGCCGATTTCGGCAATGACGCTTTGACTTTCCTTACGCATGGCGAGATAATAAAAGCTGTATTCCGCGCCGTCGGAAAATTCCGCGTAAAATGCGCCGTCGCCGTCTTTAATGTTGTTATAGAGCGCGTTAATAGCCGTGGTTTTTAAAAATGTGTCAGGCAAAATACGGTTGATGGTGTATTCCGCCGCAAAAAACATCAGGATTTTAATTTGAAACTGTATAGACTGCGGATACTCCAGCCGCCCGACAACGGGTTCGAGCCGTTTGAGCAATTCCTCTTCCTGCAAAAAGATATCGGAAAGATAGTCGCCCAACCGTGCGGCTTTATCCATATTGCCGTTGGCGCGCGCCTCTTCCATGCGCGAAATCAGCCGCAACTCGTCGTCACAGCTTTGCGCCTGTTTTTTGCCGAAAATTTTAATATCGCTGTCTTCCAAAAGAATACCTCCCGCAGGCAATCAGCCTGCATCTTTCGCGGACTCCGCCGCTTTCTGTGCTTTTTTTGCCAAACGCTTTTGGCGTGCTTTGTAGCCGAGCAGTTTGGTGACTGCATCGTCAGGTGTGCAGATGTCGCCTATACTGACGCAATCCAAATTGTATAAACCGTGGAAGTCCGTACCGCCTGTCATCAGCAGCTTGTGTTTTGCCGCAAGCTTTTTCAGCTGTGCCTGCTGGTCCTCCGTCGCGGACGGATGCCATACTTCGATGCCGTCCAAGCCGTTTTCCAAAAGACGCGGCAAAGAGTCCAAATTATCGGAAAAATACGGGTGCGCCAAAACGGCGATACCGCCCGCATCGTGCACCGCGGTCAGCACCTCTGCAATATCAGGATATTTCGGGGTAACCAAAATATTACCGGGCACGGATTTGTCAAACAGCTTACGGTACAAATCCCCGTAAATCTCACGGGTAAACCCGCACTCCATTAACGCCTGCATAATATGCTGTGTATAGATATTGGTAGACCCCGTTGCGCACTTTACAATGAACTCTGCGGTAACGGGATACCGCTTGGCAACCTGAAGCATCATGTAATGCGCCGCTTTCTTGCGTGCCAGTGAATTGCGGTGGCAAAGCCCCTCCAAACGGTCGGGAAACTCCGGCAAATAGCACAGAATGTGCACCTGCTTTTCGGTTTCCGTATCGGTTGCCGACAGCTCCACGCCCGGAATCACCTGTACGCCGAAGCGGTCACCGATGATTTTACCGCGCACGGTGCCTGCAAGACAATCGTGGTCGGTAATCGCAATCGTTTCAATCCCGCGTTTTTTCGCGAGTGTAATTAAATCTTCAATCCCCAATGAGCCATCCGACAATTTGGTATGGCAATGTAAATCTCCGCCCATTTTTGAACCTCCTATCTGACTTAAATGAAGCAGAATAAGCGTTTTATCAACAAAAGTTTCATTTCTTGACGATTGCGGCCAAAACTACCGCAATATAGCATCTATGAAATTATTATACTCTTTTTCGACAGGCGTTGCAAGCGATTTTTTTGCAGACAGTTGCTTGTTTTTCTTTACAGAAACGGTTCCCGTGCGTCATTTTCTGCAACCTTCTTATAAACGGCAAGCTGCTTTTGCGCATCTACAGTCGCCAAAAAAACATCGGCAGGAGACGAAACGCCCTGTTTCTCCAGCTGTTTCAACAGCCAAGCTTCGTTGAGTCCCATTGCGCGCAGATTGGCGCAAAGAATTTTTCCGTCTACAATCACATTCGGCAAAAGCGTACTCGGTTCGGCGGCAATCTGCATATCAGCGGGGGTTACAGGGCGCATATCGCCCTTCGGCAAGAAACTGATACTGCCGTTCGGTTCTAAAATAGCGCACTGAATATCCGAAAGGTTAAAAAATCCGCCGATGCGGCACTGGCTTAAAAATTCCGTAACGCTCAGGTGCGCACGGCGCAGATTTTTCTCATACAGCACACCGTTTTCTAATAGGATGTTCGGATTGCCGACGAAAAATTTATTGAGCTTTATGGATTTGCGCTCCAAAACGGCAATCAGCAGGGAAAACAGCGTATAGACGACCATGGCGGTCAGCGGCAGCCAAAAATCCTGCTCCAATGCCGTTGCCATTTCGGCGGCAATCGACCCGATGGTGATACCGTTAATGTAGTCAAACAGACTCATCTGTGAAATTTGTTTTTGCCCCATAAGCTTTGTAAGCAAAAACAGAACGATAACCGATGCTGTTGCCGTGCCGCAAATTTTCAAAATATCCATAAGATACCGCCTTTTTGGAAGAATATGCCGTACTCTTTACGCAGTATTTCCCAAAAGAGGGCAGGTTATGCACAATTCGGAAAGGACACAGGGTACAAAATAACGTTTGCAAGCAGATGCATTTCAAAAGCGGCGCAGACAGTGCCTGAGCCTTTCACTTATATCCATATTGTTGTTTTTTACAGAATCCGTCTCCTATTCCGAAAATTTCCGTTTGATTTGACAAGTCGAAAAAAATATGCTATCATAATTTGCAGTTACATTTACCCGTTCAGATACCGACTGCCGTAAAAGGAGACGATGCTCCGTTTACGGTTTTTTTGTGTGCCGGCGGAACCATCACATACACTGTATGCATCAAAGAAAGAGGAAAAACATGAAACAGGACATATTGATTATCGGCGCAGGACCATCAGGAATTTTTACCGCGCTGGAGATGCTCAAAAACGGCTCAAAAAAATCTATCACCATTGTGGAAAAGGGACTTCCTGTCGAAAAACGGCACTGCCCGAAAGCACAGACGGGGCATTGTGTCAACTGTAAGCCCGATTGCAACATCACCACGGGCTTTTCGGGCGCAGGTGCGTTTTCGGACGGTAAGCTGTCGCTGTGCTATGAGGTCGGCGGCAATCTGCCCGATTTAATCGGTGCGGATTTTGCACAGAAAATGATAGAGTATACCGATAAAATTTATCTCGACTTCGGCGCAGACCCGCACGTAGAGGGCGTGGAACATCCCGAAGAGGTCAAACAGATTCGCTTGCGCGCGATTCAGGCAGGGCTGAAGTTGGTGGATTGTCCGATTCGCCACCTCGGTACGGAAATGGCACAACAGTTGTACGGCAAGATTGAAAAATACTTGCTGGAGAACGGCGTTACCATTCATTTCCGCACGGAATGCGTAGATTTGCTGATTGAAAACGGCGAGGCGAAGGGTGCGGTTGTAAAACCCTGCGGAACGGAAGATTTGCGCACAGAATTTGCAGATGCCGTCGTCATTGCCACGGGTCGCAAGGGCGCGGACTGGCTTGAGGAAATGTGCCGTAAGCACGGCATTGACCATTTGCCGGGCACGGTAGATATCGGCGTGCGCGTCGAGGTGCGCAACGAAGTGATGGATAAGGTCAACAAAGTGTTGTATGAATCGAAGCTGATTGGATATCCCGAACCGTTTGCCAACAAGGTGCGCACGTTCTGTCAAAATCCCGGCGGCTTTGTCAGCCAGGAAAATTACGACAACAACTCGCTGGCAGTTGTAAACGGGCATAGCTACAAAAACACGAAAAGTGACAACACGAATCTTGCGATTCTTTGCAGTCACAATTTCCGTGCGCCGTTTGACGAGCCGATTCCGTATGCGAAAAAGGTTGGGGAACTCGTCAATATGCTCGCAGACGGGCACATTCTTGTCCAACGGTACGGCGATATTTTAGCGGGCAAGCGCACATGGCCGCAGGAGCTGGCACGCAGTAACGTGCGTCCAACCCTGCCCGATGCAGTCGCAGGCGACCTCACGGCGGCAATGCCTTACCGCACGCTGATGAACATTATCAAATTCATTGAAGCGGTCGATAAGGTCGTGCCCGGCTTTGCCAGCGGCGAAACGCTCCTGTACGGTCCCGAAATCAAGTTTTATTCCAACCGTGTCAAAATGGACGAAAAATTCAATACCAATATAAAAGGACTGCACTGCCTCGGCGATTCCAGCGGCTGGACGCACGGACTGATGATGTCCAGCGTCATGGGCGTTTTGATGGGAAGAGAGCTTGAAAAATAAAAGCTAAACCGCAGGAAAGGAAAATTCATGCTGCAAAAAATAACTCCCGCACAAAAATTCGCACCTTCCCCGACAGAATGGGAATTGACCTTCGAGGATGATTTTGACTTTTTGGATTTGACCAAGTGGAAATACAATACCGCCATTGATGCGAAGCATCCCGAAAAAAACGGCATCCGCCGCGCGGCGTTCAATGTCAGTGACCCTGATGTGGTGTTCACAGAGGACGGTAAACTGCATATCCGTACGCTTTGGAAAAACGGCAGTTACGGCGAGGGGTGGTATACGGCGATGCTGGAGACAAGCCACGTGCATCCCGAATATGAAACACGAGCGGATTACATCGGATTTTCGCAGACCGAGGGCTATTTTGAAGTCCGTTGCAAGCCTGCGAAAGCCGTCGGGATTTGGTCGGCGTTTTGGCTGATGCCCGACAATGATATCGCATTTTCCGACGACGATGTGCAGTGGAGCGGTGCGGACGGCGTGGAAATCGATGTGATGGAATCGCCCCACGCGTTTCACCTGTTCGAAAAAGCCAAAAATCAAAATATCCACGTGATTCACGCGGACGGCTACGACGAACGGCTGAAAACGGTTTCGTCGCCCGCGTTTCACGTGCCGAATATGTATACGGAATTTCACACCTACGGTCTGTTGTGGGAAAAGGATAAGTATACCTTTTTTGTGGACGGCTGTAAAACGTGGGAAACCGAACATATTTATAAAGGGCGGAACATGGGGATTTGCAAGGTACCCGAATATCTGCTTTTATCTACCGAAGTTTCGGGAAGCATTGAAAACGGTGTATACCGACCGGGACTTGTGCGCAACAAGGAAACAGGAAAACTCGAAAAATTTTGGTGCGGCAGTCCCGAAAGAAACGACAAAACCAAAGCATATGATTTTATAGTGGATTATGTACGGTGCTACCAAAAGAAAATAAACCTGTGAAGCGCATACAAACCCATTAAGTATACACCAACCGCAGGGGCGAACTGTGTTCGCCCGCAAAATCCGCACAATCCAACAGCGAATCACAAACCCTGTAGGGGCGTTTCACGAATTGCCCGAGCAAGCCAAAAAGTCCCTACAAACAAAATCGTGATATCCTTAGAGGGAGAAATCAAGAATACCTGAATAGGATAAATAAAGAACATCACGCATCAAAAAGTTACGATGCGTGATGTTCTATTCTATATAATTTTTATCAAAGACGCGATAAATCCCAATATCCCATTCCGCAGGTCGGTATATTATGCTTTTTTGTCCTGTATGCACACATTCTTGAATGTATGCCTAATTATCACCGTTTTATTTTTTGACAATTATTGCATAAATCCTGCCGTATATATCCGTAAATACAAAGCAGTTTTCTCCTTAAAGCAGAAGTTATTACAAAAAAACTTTTAAGAATGCCGCCCCGGGTATTTGCACGATGTCGGGCGAATCGCTTTTGCATTTGTACCGTGCCGCGGGGAACACTGCATATCTGGAATTGCTTAAAGATATCGCGCACAATATTACACAATTTGTAAGCACACCCGAAAATCCCATGTGTACAAGCTATGTTTGGCACAATAAGCCTGCGCACAGGCAAAAAATACTGACAAGAGAATTTTCGAAAGCTGTTCGTGCGCTGTCTGTGCGAAACCGCTTTTTCAGAAAACTGCTTTTGCCTGCATACAGCGCACTGTACAATCCAATCGGTCGAATCAACGAGCGTGTCAACCTTTCGGACTGGGGTGGGACAAATAATGTGGGTGAAGTGCCCGCCGGCTCCTGTTGGTGTGAGGTGTCCGCAATGCTCACCCATTTGGAGCTTCCCGCCGTTTATATCAACCCAACGGAGATTTTTGCTTTACGCTTGACCATATTGAATGCAAATTAGAAAGCAAAACGGAAAAATCTGTAACCGTAGAGCTTTATAACCCCACTAAATATGACGCAGAATACCGTATTTTTATTGAAAATGAAGCAACTTCCGCGCCGTTCCCCATTGACAGAATACTTCCCATGCAAACCGTTTTCCTGCACAGCAGCGAACGGCGGAAGATTGAAATACCGAGGAGATACGACTATGTTGGAAATCCGAAAATAAAAAAGCAGAAATAATTTAAGGAGGCAGTTTATGTACTGGGTTTTAAGCGGCGAGGCTTATAAAGCCGTAATAAAAACGGATAAAGACAAAATCACATTATCAAACGGATTGGTATCCAGAACAGTCGAAAAAAACGAATGCCGCACGGTATCCTTTAAAAATTCACAAAAAGGATGTGAGATGCTTTCGGCACCGCGTTCGGATTTTTGCATATCGGTAAACAGCAAAAAGTATTTTTCCGACAGTTTTGCATTTGCTGAGTGCCGTGAAACAGCTTGCATGGAACGTGTTCCGTTTCGCAGAAGCGATACGATGACCGCTGCAGGACAATATCCGCCGTCCGGAAAAGCGGTGGTTGTTACATATAGGAGTAAAAAGGGTTGTCCATCGGTGACTGTCTGCGTACGCTATGAAATTTACGACGGAATTCCTGTTATTATGAAGCTTATCACGCTTAAAAACGACGGGAACGAGGATATTACGGTAGATAATATCAGCACGGATATTTTGGAAATCAAAGATAACCGCGATATGCTTTTTGCGGACAGCGACTATAATTCCACCACCGATTTTATCGGGCTTGATTTTACAAAATATGCAAAAAATTATGCAAGATATCATTTTGATGTTTTGGAATTTGCACCGCTTTACAGAATGAATGTGAAGCTTTCACCGGCCAAAACACTGGATTCCATAACGGCTTTTGAATTGCTGTTCGGTACGGATTTTTATGAACACAGGTTGATTGAAGTAAAGGAAATGTATAGAAAAATTGCACCGTGGTGCACGGACAATGCGTTGTTTTTCCACCTGATTTCAAACAGCAGCAGAGCAATCCGAAAAGCGGCCGACCAGTGTGCCGAGGTCGGTCTTGAAATGATTATACAGTCGTTCGGTTCGGGGGTGAAAATGGAAAGCGGAAACGAACACTATTTAAACCGTATCCGAAAGGCGTATGATTACGGTCATTCCAAGGGGTTGCGTATGGGGGCTTACACACTGGCATACGTGAAAAATTACAGACCCGTTCGCGGACACGAGGCACTCAATCACGACGGCAGTCACATTTGCCGTTGTCTTGCCTGCGAGTGGGCAGAAAAATATATGCAAAACGTAGTTCGCTTTATCGATAAAACAGGCGCCGATGCAGTAGAGATTGACGGTCCTTACGGTATGATGCTGTGTTCGGGCGGCAAAACACATCTGCACGAGGATTTTACCGATTCACAGTATAAGCAGTGGAAGGTCTCGGTCTGCGATTGGTATCGGGAACTGAAATCGCGCGGCATTTATATAAATGCGCCCGATTGGCATTTCCTTAACGGAACAAACCGAAGCGGTGTAGGCTACGAGGAAATTGCGTTTTCGGAAAAACGAGATGAACAGCTGATTACTTCTCGAATTTATTACTATAAAGGGACATTTTCAAAAAATCCTTCTCAGGGCTGGGGCTTTTTGCCGCTGAATGTGTATCACGGGGGCGGTAAGGACGCGCAGTTTTTCCCCACGGATAAAAACGCGTTTGAATTTGACTGGGCGCTGGCACAGCTGACTGCGGCGGGCGTATGGCCGACAATACGCGGCAAAAAGGTTTATGACTGTGAAACCGGAAAGCAGATTATGAAAAAATGGGTCGGTATTTTCAAAAAGTACAGACATATTTTAAACGGCATTACGGTTCATTTCCTGCCGCCGCGCATCGACACCGCGAATCCCGCGAGAACCACTTGTATAGATGCGATTATGAATCAACTGCCGTACGGCACAGACCGCGGATTTCTGATGTTCTTTAATCAAACGGATGCGGAACGCACGGAAGAGATAACCGTTCCGCTTTTCTATACAGGTCTTACGGCGCTCAATATGCCCGCCCCGCCGTTTGAAAACACCAAAAACTGCGATATAAAATATCCGCTTTACGGTGAGGAAATCGCCCCGCTTGTCATAAAAGCACGCGACGGCTCAGCGCGCACATATATTACCGATGACGCTGTCGCGGATAAGGTTATTCCGTCACTGCCCACGGCATATGAAACGGAAAACAAAATCATTGTTTCGGAAAACGATGAAAACCCGAAGCAATTTTCTATTGATACGAACGGCAATATCAAAATGAAAATTACATTACCGCCGATGTCTTACAGATGGTATGTACTGCATCCGCAAGAACAAGAAATTGAGAAACAGTAAAATATAAATTGCAGTGAAAGGCTATGGGAATGCAAGCTGAAAGCTTTCAGGGAAGAAAAAGAAAGAAAAATGACTGAAGAGTTAAACGCACTGGCGGCTGGCAGGAAAGTAAATTAAGCCGAGAAAGGGACTTCTATGAAAAAGGTAACCGTTGTATCAAAAACACATTTGGATTTGGGATTCACCGACTTTGCCAAAACGGTTTATGATACCTATTTGAACACCTATATTCCGAATGCCGTCGCACTGGCAGAGGAAATGAACACACGCGAGAAAAAGAAATTCGTATGGACAACAGGCTCTTGGATTTTAAAAGAGGCGCTGGAGCACGGGACACAGGCACAACAAGAAGCTTTGAAGCAGGCGCTCATACGCGGAGACATTGTGCCCCACGCCCTGCCTTTTACCACGCACACCGAATTGCTTGACGCAGACACTGCGGAATACGGCTTGTCGATTGTCGATTTGCTTGACGAAATACGGGGCAAAAAAACTGTTGCCGCAAAAATGACAGATGTTCCGGGGCACACAAAGGCGCTCGTGCCGCTTCTTCAAAAGCACGGCATTAAACTGCTCCATATCGGCGTTAACGGCTCGTCTGCGCTTGCCGAAGTGCCGCCCTGTTTTCTGTGGAAATGCGGGGACAGCGAGGTGGTCGTCATCTATTCGGGCGACTACGGCGGCGCGTTTCAGTGTGATTTAATCGAAGAAATTCTTTACTTTGACCATACGCTTGACAATCGAGGCACACCGTCCGCAGAGAAAATCGAAGCAAAGCTGAAAGCCATCGGTGAAAAATATCCGGGATACGCCGTCGAGGCGGGCACTATGGACAGCATTGCCAATCTGCTTTGGGAACAGCGCGATAAACTCCCCGTAGTTACCGATGAGCTGGGCGATACGTGGATTCACGGCAGTGCCGCAGACCCGTATAAATCGGCGGCTCTGCGCGAACTGATGTCGCTTAAAAAGCAATGGCTTGCAGACGGCTCTATGCAAAGAGACAGCCGCGAATATACCGACTTTACAGACGCGCTTTTGTGCATTGCCGAGCATACCTGCGGTATGGATATGAAAAAATATTTCGCCGATTATGAAAATTATTTGAAGGCTGATTTTCAAAAGGCGAGAAAAGCGGATAAAGTCAAAATCCGACATCCGTTCCGAGGGAATATGCAGAATATATTCACACTTACGGCGCGCGCCCGCGGCGGATATAAGCAAGGTTCTTATTCGACTGCCGAAAAAAGCTGGGCGGAGCAGAGGGAATATATCGATAAAGCGGTAAACGCCCTATCCGATGCACATAAAAAGCAGGCAAAAGACGCTTTGGCAAGGCTGATTCCCAAACATCCGATTTCCCACAGCGACGATTTTCAGCTGACAACGCCTGTCGATGTCGGAAATTGGCATTTGGAATTTAACGAATACGGCGGAATCGGACTTCTCGCGGAAAACGGTAAAACGGTTCTTCGGCAAAACGCCCAACCGATTTTGGAGTACCGTTCCTTCGGCAAACGGGATTATGACTTTTGGCACAAAAATTATTCCAGAAACATAAAGCAAAATGTTACATGGGTGTACGGCGATTTCGGCAGACCGCTGTTACAGTATGCCGATAAAAAATATCCGCAGGGCTATTTTGCGTATACGCCCGCTCAGGCGGGACTGTTGTATGCAGATGACAGAAAAATCGAAATCTGTGCAGACTTCAAATGTGACAAACAGCTTTGCGAAGCGCTCGGCGCACCGAGACGGATTCAAATTGTCTACACGCTTACAGAAAACGGCTTATCCTTTACCATATCGTGGTTCGGCAAGGATGCAAGCCGACTGACGGAAGCACTCTATCTGCATTTGTTCCCCGCAAACAGCCGCATCACACTTTCCAAGCTCGGCGGAAAAATCGACCCGTACAGGGTTGTCTCCCAAGCAGGCAGAAAGCTGCACGCTGTTGAATATTTTACTATGCAAAACGGCGAAAAGACATATCAGTTTGTTAACCGCCATTCGCCTGTTCTCTCCCTTGGCAGAGGGAAGATTCTCGAATTCGACAATCAGTATGAAAATGTTGAAAGAAACGGCATTTCCTATGTGCTCCATAACAATGTCTGGGGCACGAATTTCCCGCTGTGGTACGAGGACAACGCGAGCTTCACCTTTGAAATCAAATAATTTTTGGAGAATTCGATATGGTTAGAAATAAAAAAACAATAAAAATAGTTATCGGCGTGCTTTGTGCGGTTCTTGCGGTTGTTATAACCACTCTGACGGTGATGATTATAAAACCTGCGTCAGATATCAAAAAACAAATAAAGGCACTTCATTTACAGAGCATTTCCGCTGCAGAAACATCGGGAGATAAAATTCATTTTTTAAATGTCGGAAGCTCTGACGCGATACTTCTTGAAAGTAACGGCAAATTTGCTATGATTGATGCGGGCGAGGACACAGATAATCCCCGCGGTTTTGCAGACTTGGATCTGGACGGTTAAATATTTTGTCAGGATAGCGTAACAAATTCCTATCAAGAACAAAACCCATACGAGCAAGACGCACTTAAAATTCTTTACAACAAAAAGCAGTACCCGGAAAGCTATATGCCTTCCGGGTACATGCCGTCCCCAATTCTCCGTTAAGAATCCGTTAAGAACATCGCGGAAAGTGCAGTGGGGATTTTCTTATTTTCTGTACATTTCAAAAAACGCCAGCATTTCGTCTATGGTGATTACGCTTTCTTCCAAATCGGGATAGGCTACGCTGGTAATGTGCCCCGAAGAACGGTTGATGGTGAGTTCCCAATCGTGCAGTCGGTGCGGCAGATTCTTTGCGGTCAGGAGCGCATCCAGTTGCAGAGAAGCGGGACGCAGAAAGTCCTTCGCACTCGTCACGATATAAGACGGCGGCAAAGTCCCCTTATCTATCACCTCTTCGGGCTGTAAATACGGATAATACGGCGATTCGTAATAGGTATAGCCGAGCATGCAGGAAATCAAAACGCTGTTGATACCGCTTTTCATGTCGTACATGCCTGAAATTAAGCCCGCCGCATTGAAATGGAGTCCGCTGTCGGGCACATTATACAGTTCCCGCAGTTCCGCACTCGTGTTGACAAGCGCGGTGTAAAAGGCGAGCTGTCCGCCTGCGGAGTCGCCCACGACGTAGGCGTTATTTGTGTCACAGCCGTATGCTTCGCCGTTTTCGGCAACCCATTTATACGCCGCCATCACATCGCGCACTTGCTCCGAATACAGCACATCGGGGCAAAGACGGTAGTTGATGACAACAACCGTATAGCCGCGCGCGGCAAGCCGCGAGGCATAAATGCGGTTCATGGATTTATCGCCGTACATCAGTCCGCCGCCGTGGATATCCACAATCACGGGATATTTTTCGCCCGCTTTTGCATTCGGCGGATAATAAATGTCTAAAGTTTGGTCGGCGGAGGCGTTTTCCGTATACGGCATATCGCACACTGCGCGCACACCCTCGGTCATAGTCTGGTCTTCCAGCCGTTTGGTGTCGTAGTAATCCATAAAATCCCAAAGGATGGAAGCCGCCATTGCCACAAAACCGTCTTTCGCGGTTGCATCGGGGCGTTCTTTTTGCGACTGTACCTGTGTATCCAGCTCAAACAAGCCGCCGAAAATTGCCGCCGCGCGGTTTGTGCAGTCCGCATCGGAAAGACTCAGCCGTCCCGTCAGCAAATCCGCAAGCAAGCGGTAAAGTTGTGTAAACAGCGCGGCGACCTTTTGCGTAAAGCTTGCGTCCGCCGAAAAACCCGAATCTGCAATCAGCTTTTCCAGTTCTTCGCTTCGGGTGTAAAACCGCTGTTCGGCAAAATCATCGGGATAATATTTCCCCTGTGCTTTCAGCGTCTGCACCGCTTCCAAACGCTCGGCAGTCTCCCAAGTGTTTGTGCAAATCGGTACAGTCAGCAACACAACCAGCACAAGGCTGATAATTCGGTTTAAACGTGCTTTCATACGTGTTCCTCACTGAAACAGAGAAGCAAGCAGAGAGCCTAAGTACTGCACTCTGTCTGCTGTTTTTGTATTTCTGAATCGGTTATTTATAAGCTCAATAAGATTTCGAAGGGCGTTCATGTTCTCCCCCCTTATTTTGCCACAATATTGACAAGCTTTCCCTTGACGTAAAGCTCTTTTACGACTGTTTTACCCGTAAGCTCTTCCTGAATGCGCGGCTCCGCCTTGGCAAGCGCAATCGCATCTTCTGCGGAAATGTCGGTCGGCACCTGCAGTTTCGCACGGATTTTGCCGCAAATCTGTACCACGATTTCCACGGACGCATCCACGCATTTCGCCGCGTCAAAGGTCGGCCACACGCCGTCTTTTGCAAGCATTTCGCCGAAGCCCAAGGTTTCCCACATCTCTTCGGTGATGTGCGGTGCAAACGGATTGAGCAACACGAGCAGTGTGCGCAGCTCGGCGCGGTTAATCTGCCCGACTTCATATATGTTGTTGAGCAGTGTCATCAGCGCGGCGATTGCCGTGTTGTATTTCAACGCTTCAATATCCTCAGTAACCTTTTTAATTGTCTTGTGGAACGGAGTTTCCAGCTTTGCGGAATAGCACTCGCCGTCCGTCAAAATTTCCTGCAAGTTCCAAATGCGGTCTACAAAGCGCTTACAACCCTTCACAGAGCTTTCCGACCACGGCGCGGCTTTCTCGTAGTCACCCATAAACAACACGTAGGTGCGCAGAACATCTGCGCCGAAGGCGTCCACAACCTCGTTGGGGTCAATGACATTGCCGCGGGATTTCGACATTTTCACGCCGTCGGGACCTAAAATCAGCCCCTGCGCACTGCGCTTCGCATACGGCTCACGGCACGGCACCACGCCCAAATCATAGAGGAATTCGTGCCAGAAGCGCGAATAAATCAGGTGGCGTGTGACATGCTCCATACCGCCGTTGTACCAATCGACAGGCAACCAGTATTTCAGCTTGTCGTAATCGGCAAAGCTTTCACAGTTGTGCGGGTCAATATAGCGCAGGAAATACCATGACGAGCCAGCCCACTGGGGCATCGTGTCGGTTTCACGGCGTGCATCGCCGCCGCATTTCGGGCATTTGCAATTGACATAGCTTTCAATTTTGGCAAGCGGACTTTCGCCGTCCGAACCCGGCTCGAAATTCTCGACCTGCGGTAGTTTTAAAGGCAGTTCCTCATACGGCACAGCGACCATGCCGCACTGCGGGCAGTGTACAATCGGAATCGGCTCGCCCCAGTAGCGCTGACGGTTGAACGCCCAGTCTTTCATTTTATACTGTACGCCGCCCTCGCCGATGCCTTTTTCGGAGAGGATTTCAATCATTTTGGCTATGGAATCCTTTTTGTTGGTCATACCGTTTAAGAACTCGGAGTTGACCATTTCGCCGTCGCCCGTATACGCTTCTTTAGAGACGTCGCCGCCCTTGATGACCTCGATAATATCGATGCCGAATTTCTTGGCGAAATCGTAGTCGCGCTGGTCGTGCGCGGGCACTGCCATAATCGCGCCTGTGCCGTAGCCCATCATCACGTAATCAGAAATGTAAATCGGAATTTCCTTGCCGTTCACGGGATTCACGGCAACCATACCATCCAAGCGCACGCCCGTTTTGTCTTTCACCAGCTGTGTGCGCTCAAATTCTGTCTTTTTCGCGCATTCGGCACGGTAGCTTTCCACTGCGTCCATATTGGCGATTTTGTCTTTATATTCATCAATAATCGGATGCTCGGGCGCCATAACCATAAATGTTACACCAAACAGCGTGTCGGGACGTGTAGTGTAAATACGCAGGGTTTCGGGGATGTCCTTTAAGGTGAAATTCACGAACGCACCGCGTGATTTGCCAATCCAGTTAACCTGCTGTTGTTTGATATTTTCGGGGAAATCAAGTCCCTCTAAGCCATCCAACAGCTTGTCGGCATATTCGGTGATGCGCAGATACCAAACATCCTTAGACTTCTGTACCACGTCGCTGTGGCAGATGTCGCACTTGCCGCCCTGCGAATCCTCATTCGACAGCACGACCTTACAGGACGGGCAGTAATTAACCAGGGTCTTGTCGCGGAACGCCAAGCCCTTTTCAAACATTTTGAGGAAAATCCACTGCGTCCATTTATAGTAGCCCTCTTCGGTGGTATCAATCACACGCGTCCAATCGAACGAAAAGCCGACTTTTTTCAGCTGACTTGTGAATTTTGCTATGTTCATATCCGTGACCTTGCGCGGATGAATGCCCGTTTTGATGGCGTAGTTTTCAGTCGGCAAACCGTATGCGTCAAAGCCGATGGGGAACAGCACGTTGTACCCCTCCAAACGGCGTTTGCGGGAAACGACCTCTAAGCCGCTGTAGGCTTTGATATGCCCGACGTGCATGCCCGCGCCCGAGGGATACGGAAATTCCACCAAGCCGTAAAACTTCGGCTTTTCAGAATCATCCTGCGCGTGGAACACGCCCTCTTCCTCCCATTTTTTCTGCCATTTTTCTTCTGCCTGTTTAAAATTATATTCCATTCAAATCACCCTTTTGCTGTGATAGTTAAAATATATCTGTTCTGATTTCTGCCGATTTGGCAGTAAAATACAAAGTAGTTATTTTTCATCTATTCTCTTATTCTGTAATCAGTGCGCTGATGTCCGCAAGCTCCGCGTCGCCCCAAAGCCGTTCTAAATTAAACAGCTCGCGCTCCGCTTTTGTGAACACATGCACCACCACGCTTTTGTAATCGAGCAAAATCCAGCCTGTGGATTTGCCCTCAATGTGGTCAGGCTCTACGCCGAGTGCAGAAAGCCCGTCCTCCACCTCTTCGGCAAGCGCGCGGATGTGTGTGGAAGAAGTACCCGTCGCGATGACGAAATAATCCGCTACACTGGAAACCTCGGTAATGTGCAGGGATTTTAAATCCATACCTTTTTTGTTATCCAAAATTCTGACGGCGTTTTCCATAATTTCCTGCGGCGTCATATTGTTCATCCTTTCGTTGCGGCTGTAACAGCCAATTCATTATAGGCGGCAAGACTGTCCTCATGCACAGCCCAACCGTTTTCAATCAATTCTGCTAAAGTAAACTGCAAACCCTCCAGCATCGCGTTTTCCAAAGAAACATACGCTTTTTCGCGCATACGCTCCACACCGTCGTAATCGCGGTCAGCGGAAATAAAGTCCGCAATAAAAATAACCTTGTCCAAAAGCGTCATTCCCGCACGCGCCGTGGTGTGCCAGCGGATGGCGGAAAGAATTTCTCTGTCCGTCACAGAGAGCTTCAGCCTGCAATAGGCTTCCCCTGCAATCGCGTGCCAAGTTTTGCGGCTGACCTGTTCGGTTCGCGTTAGGATTATACCATTCTCCCGAAAAAAATTCAACAGCACTTCATCCGATGTGTTTTTTAGAATGTCGTGCAGAAGCCCCGCCGTATATGCCTTTTCGGGGTCTGCGCCGTAGTGCAACGCCAACTTTTTTGCTTCCTCGGCAACATTTATCGAGTGATACAGCCGTTCGGGCTGTAGGTGCTTTTTGATTTCCTCTAAAAATTCAGCGTTTCTTTCGGTATCCATACAAGCCTTTCCCGTGAATATAGTTTTCGACATCGGGCGCAAGATATGCACTTGTATCCGCACCCTCCGCAATTGCTTTTCGTAACGCAGACGAGCTAATCTCAAACGGCTCCATAGGTGATAAAATAACATTTTTCCCCTGCAAACCGTTTATATAAATACGGAACTGCGAAAAAGCGTAACTCCGCAAATCGTTGATTTCCACCGCATTTTCGCGTGAAGCGACGCAAAGTGTACATTTTTCCAAAATCTCACGGCACTTGTACCATTTATGAAAAGACAAAAACATATCCGACCCGATAATCAAATAGATTTCCGCCTGCGGGTACTGCTCCAAAAGCGCGCGCACCGTGAAAACGGTGTAGCTGTCTGTCGGGCGGTCAATTTCCATAGAACTAACCGTATATTTCGGGTCGCTGAAAGCCAGACGGCACATCTCCAGACGTTCGCTGTCGAGCGCCAAATCCTCGCAGATTTTATGGACGGGGCGCTTGTCAGGCACGACAAAAATTTTGTCAAATCCGATAAGCCGGGAGAAATGCTCCAAAAGGCGCACATGCCCCAAATGCGGCGGATTAAACGTACCGCCGAACAAACCGATTTTCATTGAACAAATCCTTATTTCTTTTTCTTTTCGTGCAGTTTTTTGCTGTAGCGGTAAAAAATCATACTGCCGCCGACAACCGAAACCACCTCGGCATTGGTTGCCGCGGCAATTTTGTCGGCAATGTCATGCGGCTTTTCAGGTGCGCTCTCCAAAAGCACCTTGAGCTTAATCAGCTCACGCGCTTCGAGCGCATCGTTGGTCTGTTTAATCAGCGCGTCGGAAATGCCGCCTTTACCGACCTGAAACAGCGGTTCGTATGTGTTTGCCTGCGCACGCAGCGCGGCGCGTTCTTTGGATGTCATAGATTGCTCCTTGTGATGATATAGAATTTGTAGGGTGCGCCATGCGATTCTGCACAAATTTGCGGTGATTCGCAATCCGTAGGGGCGGATGCCCTCATCTGCCCGCGGACGGACAAGGATGTCCGTCCCTACGCGTGCGTTAAATTCACATTGTACTGTTGGGGGAACGGACAGCCGCGAGGGATGTCCCTACAGTATACAAAACAACGCACCCTTCGTAGGGGCGCTTCACGAAGCGCCCGAGCGAGGTTGGATTTTACACAAGCCCACGGTCGTGCGCAACCTGTAGGGGCGCGCATTGCCCATTCCCTACACATTTATCAAATTTACCTTGCGCTGATTCGGCGGACGTGGAAGTCCGCCACTACGCGTAAATCCAATTCACGCTGTGCTGTGGGAGATTTTGCGGAACAACACAGAGGTTGTTCCCTACGATTTTCAAAACAAATTCACCTTGTGGCGTGTGAGATTCTTCGCCTACGGCTCAGAATGACAAATTATAAATATTTCGGTAGCTCTTTTGCAAGCCCGCGCAGGGCGTTGCCACGGTGGGAAACTGCGTCTTTTTCTTCTGCGGTGAACTGTGCGAAGCTGCGTTCGCCGACATAAAACAGCGGGTCATAACCGAAGCCGTTTTCCCCTTTCGGCGCGTAGCCAATGACGCCTTTTACCTCGCCTTGCACCGTCAATTCGCGTCCGTCGGGGAACACACACGCCACACAGCTGACGAACTGCGCGGTGCGCTGTTCGGGCGGTACATCTGACAAAGCTTCTAACAGCTTTTCATTGTTTTTCGCATCGTTTCCATGCTCCCCCGCATAGCGTGCGGAGTACACCCCTGGTGCACCGTCCAGCGCATCTACACAAAGTCCCGAATCGTCTGCAATGCAGGGCATGTTGCCCTCTTTTGCGCCCGAACGCGCTTTCAAAAGTGCGTTTTCCCCGAAAGTTGTGCCTGTTTCTTCTACGTCGGTCAAATCCACGCCTGCCTCGTCTGCGGTCAGCACATGGATGCCCAAAGGCGATAAAATACGCTGTAATTCATCGCGCTTTTTTAAATTATGCGTGGCGATTAAAAAATCCAAAACGTCTTTTCTCCTTTTTCTTGGGTTTCTCTTCTTCTACTTCGTCCGTATGCGGTTCCAATTCCGAAACTCCAGCTTCATCTGCTGTAAAATCGGCAGGGGCTGCCGACTCCTCGGATGTCGCCATGTCCGTTTCGTTGCCATCGGATTCGTTTTCGGCGTCAGCTCGTGGCGCGGGGCGCTGTCCAGCATCTGAAACGTCCGCAGGGACAGCTTCCACAGCTTTTTCCTCGTTGTTTTCTGCATTCGGCGCTTCCTCCTCTTGATAATCTATCTTTTGGAACAGTCCGTCGGCAAATGCGCGGGGCTTAAACGGCTGTAAATCGTCAATCTGTTCGCCGACGCCGACGAATTTCACGGGGATACCCAATTCATTTTTAATGGCAAGCACCACGCCGCCGCGTGCCGTACCGTCCAGCTTTGTCAGCACAATGCCCGTGATTTCGGCAACATTTTTAAATTCACGCGCCTGATTCACGGCATTCTGCCCTGTGGTCGCATCCAAAACGAGCAAAACCTCGCGGTCGGAATACGGCAGTTCGCGGTCAATCACACGGTAGATTTTTGCAAGCTCATCCATCAGATTCTTTTTGTTGTGGAGTCTGCCTGCGGTATCGATAATCACAATGTCGCAGTCACGCGCTTTGGCGGCGGAAACGGTATCAAACACCACCGCCGCAGGGTCTGCGCCCTCGGAATGCTTGACAATTTCGACATCGGAGCGCTTCGCCCAAATATCCAGCTGGTCAATCGCCGCCGCACGGAAGGTGTCCGCCGCGCCCAAAATGACGCGCTTGCCCTCGGCTTTGTACATCGCGGCTAATTTCCCGATGGTCGTCGTCTTGCCCACGCCGTTCACGCCGATGACCAGCACCACCGACGGCACGGTGACAAGCCCCATATCTTCGCCGCCGTCCAACAGCTCGGCAACGATTTCCTTGATTTCTTCTTTCACCTTTTCAGAGCCGCGCAGACGTTTTTCGGAAACGCGGCGGCGCAACCGCTCGGTAATCTCGACTGCCGTGACCATACCGACGTCGCCCATAACGAGAATCTCTTCGAGCTCCGCATAGAGGTCGTCGGTGATTTCGTCCACATCGTCAAACAGGTCATCAATCGCGCCCGCCATTTTGTTGCGGGTTTTGGTAAGTCCGAAGTTGATTTTACTGAAAATACCCATAGTTTTGTCCTTTCCAATCGCTCTACAGCAAATAGCCGATTGCAATAAAGAAATAGCTGTATATATAATTTTTGCGTAAACGCAAATACATTATGCCGCTTAAAACAGAAAACAGCATACAGGAAATACCGTTCCACCATTCTATACCGACCCCTCTGGAAACGAAGTGGAACATTCCCCATGTAAGTGCCGCCGCAATACCGCCGAACGGCACAGCGGATTCCTTTCCGCTTTGATTGGCTTTTGTGCGGAATTTTCTCTCCCTCCGTCACGCACAAGTGCGTGCCACCCGCTGACGGCGGCGGTCCCCCTTTGTCCGTTAACACGGACATTTCCCCCACACTGTGGGGGAATCTACCCTCGTCAGAGGGAGGACGGGCGCTTCGTGAAGCGCCCCTACGGATTTTCACCGCCCGTTTATTTCATTGTGCAGATTTTTACACTTGCTCGGGCGGGCATGGAAACCCGCCCCTACACTTTTGCATAACACTCAGCGTAGCGTAAGATTGGTTGTATAACGGCTTTTGCCGTTGCCGACGCGTACAAAAGTACGCGAGTTTGTAACGGAAAAAGTTGTTAGACAGCCAAGATTGCGCGAGCCGCAGGCGTAGCGTAAGATTTTGTTGTAGTGTGCCTTTTCTCCGACGGTGACGCGTACAAAGGTACGCAAGTTACCGCAAAAATGTGCAAGACGGGCAAAATCAAGCGAGCCCCAGTTGCTTCGCCATTTCGGCGGTTTTTAACTCCAGCAGTTTCGACACGCCGCTCTCCTGCATGGTCACACCGTAAAGCACGTCGGCTTCTTCCATGGTGCCGCGGCGGTGGGTAATGACGATAAACTGCGTGTTGCCCGTCATACGGCGGAGATACTGCGCGTAGCGCGAAACATTGACATCGTCAAGCGCCGCTTCGACCTCATCGAAAATGCAGAACGGCGCGGGGGTGATTTTGAGAATGGCAAACAACAGGGAGATTGCCGCCAGTCCCTTTTCACCGCCCGAAAGCGGTTCGATGCTCTTGAGGTTTTTGCCGGGTGGCTGTACCTTAATTTCGATATCGCTTTCAAGAATATTGCGCTCGTCGGAAAGCAGTAATTCCGCTCTGCCGCCGCCGAACAATTCCGAGAATGTTTCGCCGAATGCGTTGTTGATTTGGCGGAATTTTTCGCGGAACTGCTCCGCCATTTTATCGGTTAATTCGTGAATCAGTTTATTTAATTCGTCACGCGAACGCTCGACGTCGGAAATCTGTTCGGACATAAACTCGTAGCGTTCGGAGACCTCTTTGTATTCCTCGATTGCGGAGACGTTGACCGAACCGAGGGCGCGGATTTGCCCTTTCAGCTCGTTTAAACGTTTGCCTGCGGCGGCGTAGTCCTCAATGATAATTTCGAGTGCAGCGGCCTCGCGGCGGGTGAGCTGATATTCCTCATACAGCTTTGCGGTGAGGTCGTCATACTCCTTGCGCATGGCGATTTTGCGTTCTTCCAAACGCGCCAATTCGCCGCTTAAATTCTCACGCTCTACGGATTTTGCGCGTTCCAATGTGCGCAAATCGTTTTGATCTTTGACAATTGCATCACGTGCGGCAATCAGCTCGTCGATTTTCTGCCGTGCATCGCCCGTGTTCTCGCGAAGCTGTGCGGCGTTTGCCCGCAGGTTTTCGATATTTAAAAGCAGTTGTGCATTCTTCTGTTCATAATCGGCAATCTCGCTGTCGAGCGCACCCTGCTTGTCGGTATGACTCAGCTTTCGGTTTTCTAAATGCTGTACTTCGTCCGTTGACGCTTGCGCGTCCTTTTCGAGCGCCATAATTTGCAGCTTCAAATCCGCTGCTTTCTGCGAAAGGGCTTCCCGTTCGGCGGCCAGCGCGGCGCGGTCACCCGTCAGCTTTTCGAGCAATTCTTCTTTGGTCTGTAATTCGATGGAAAGCGTCTCCAAAGCCGCTCGCGCATCGGCGGCATTTTTGAGAATCGTTTCGGCACGCCCGCTCAGGGTTTCTTTCTCCTCTGCCAATTCACGTACGGTACCCGATACAGACAACAGCTGTTCTTTCGCCAGTTTCAGCTCGCCCTCACAGCGGATTTTTTCTTCATTGGCGCGCAAAAGGTCGCCCTGCGCGCCCTCTAAGTCGGCGCGTGCGGCGGCTAAATCCTCGGTAAACAGCTTGTGGTCGGACTCCATCCCCCGCAGTTCGGTTTCCGCCGCCTGCAAAGCGGTTTTCAGTTTTTCAATCTCGTTGCCGCGGCTTAAAATACCCGCGTTCTGTGTGCGCGAACCGCCCGTCATCGAGCCGCCCGCGTTCATAATCTGCCCGTCTAAGGTTACAATGCGGAAGCGGTGATTATAGCGCTTCGCAATCGCGATGGCGGCATCCATATCCTCTGCGACAACGGTGCGCCCTAACTGCGCGCGGATAATTTCTGTATACTGCCTGTCGCACGAAACCAAATCCGAGGCAATGCTCACAAAGCCGTATTGGTCATCAAGTCCGTTTTCGTTGAGCGCGCGGGCGCGGATTGCCGAAATCGGCAAGAAAGTGGCGCGTCCCGCACGGGACTCTTTTAAGAATTGAATGCCGCGTTTGGCGTCATTTTCGTTGTCGGTCACGATATTCTGAATCGCCGCGCCGAGCGCGGTTTCAATCGCAACGGAATATTTCGGTTTTACGGAAATAAGCTGAGAAAGCGGACCGTGAATGCCGCGCAGTGCGCCGCGTCCCGCTTCGCGCATCACGGCTTTGACTGCGCCCTGGTAGCCCTCCATATTCTTTTCGAGGTCGGAAAGCAGGCGAATTCTGTCCTGCATCTTGTGGACCTCGCGCGCTTTTTCTTCCATATTCGCCTTGATGGTTTCCGCTTTTTTGGCGCGGCTTTCAAAGCGCATGGAATAGCCGTCCATGGCATTTTGCACGCTTTTTATAGTTTCCAAACAATTATCAAGCGCGGACTGCGCTTTTTCTTCGTTTGCCTTATATTGCGTATATGTATCCTGCCGTCCGCCCAACTGCGCGTCAATCGCCGCGATGCGGGCGCGGATTTCCTCTACGGAAGAATTGGCAGTCTCGGCGGTCACACGGTTGTCTGCGATGGTGACGGACAGCGCCGACACCTCGCCCGAGAGCGCCGCCGCTTCCTTGGAATACCGCGCGGCGTCGGAAAGTGTGCTTTCCTGCTGTGTGGAAAGTGTTAAGAGCTCGGCTTTTAAATCCTCGCACTGCGCCGTGCTTGCCGCCGCACTCTGCTTTGCCTCGGCAATGCGCTCGTCAAGGTGCTGTTCCGTTTCATTTTCGGAAAGCTTGTCCTTTTTCAGGCGTTCTATTGCTTCTTCGTTGTGCTGAACGGAGTTTTCCTCTACGCGGATTTGTGCGTCCAGCGCCGCCGCCTGCTCCTCGTGCTTGGCGGAAGCGTTGCGGACATCCTCAATTTGTACATTGATTTTTTGTGTATCTTCAACCGCTTTGTCGATTTTTTCGCCGATGATTTCCAATTCCTGCGCCGCCGCCTTGTGTCCCGCTTCGGCAGTGGCAATTTTATGCTCCTGCTCGCGCAGGCGGTCATTGGTGCGGTCAATCGTATAGAGCCACGTGCCGATTTCAAGCTGTTTTTTCTCCTCGGCAAGGACTAAGAATTTTTGGGCTTTTTCGCTCTGCGTCTTTAAAGGCCCTACGCGCCCTTCCAATTCAGTTAAAATATCGCGAAGGCGCAAAAGGTTTTCTTCCGCCGCCGCAAGACGCTTGTTCGCATCGTTTCGGCGGTAACGGAAGTGGGAAATGCCCGATGCTTCCTCTAACATTTCGCGGCGTTCGCCCGCTTTGGAGGAAACCATTTCGGCAATTTTACCCTGCCCGACAATGGAATAGCCGTCACGCCCAAGCCCTGTATCCATAAACAGCTCGTTAATATCGCGCAGGCGGGAGCTTTCGCCGTTGATAAGATATTCGCTTTCGCCCGAACGGTAGTAACGGCGGGTAATCGCCACCTCGTCCGTATCTTTCCCGAGCGAACGGTCTTTGTTGTCAAAGCGCAGGGTAACCTCGGCATAGCCTTTGGCTTTTCGGAGACTTGTGCCCATAAACACAACGTCTTCCATTTTCGCGCCGCGTAAGTTTTTGGTGGACTGCTCGCCCAGCACCCAGCGCACCGCATCGGAAATATTACTTTTGCCGCTGCCGTTCGGTCCGACAACCGCGGTAATCCCTTTATTAAATTCCAGCACGGTTTTGTCCGGGAAGGACTTGAACCCCTGCATTTCCAGAGACTTTAAAATCATGCTTCTGTTTCCTTTATTTGCAATTCGTAATCTTTCAAAAATTCGTTACCCTTTATTGTACACTGAAACCCGAGATTTCGCAATGCTTTTTCGTTTCTTTTCTGCTGTCCTTTGGCTTTGGAAAGCGCTTTTTCTGAGACCTCAACCGTATATGCGCGCGATTTCGGCAGATTTTCGAGTGCTCCCAGCATTTTCCGAAGATATATCTCGCCCTCGCACAGCTCCCGAAAGGCAGGATGGTATGCGCCCGCGAGATATCCCGATTCTACATTGCCGCCGCTGTGTAACCCTAAGCGAATCACGGGGATGTGCTTTTCCGTAAACAGCTCCAGCAGTTCGGCGCAAAGCGGTACGGCTTCTCGGAGCGTTTGCGGGGTGTATGCCCCGCTTTTATAAAGCGTGCCGAGCGCGGTATGCTCCAAGACCGCAGTCGGGTAGATTCGCACACAGTCGGGGTGCAGTTTCAAAAACTCCTGCGCCGTATAACGGTCAAGGTCGGGTGTACTGCCGAAAAGCCCTGTCATCATTTGCAGTCCCAAGGAAAAGCCTGCCGATTTTATTTGCCGCGCCGCTGTGCGGATGTCCTCTGCGGTGTGCCCGCGCCGATTCAGCAAAAGCACCTCGTCCGACATACTTTGCGCGCCCAGTTCTATCGTCGTGACGCGGTATTTTTTCAGAACAGAAAGGATTTCTTCGTCGATGCAGTCGGGGCGGGTGGAAATGCGCACACCGTAAAAGAAACCGCCCTCTATATACGGCAATGCCGCAGTCAAAAGGGAAACCATGTATTCCCTTTCGATTGCGGTAAAGCTTCCGCCGAAAAACGCAATTTCGCTGTTTTCGGCAGTACATTTATTAGAGTTTACGGCAATGTCGCACGCACGGCGCACATCGCGTGCCGTCGGTGCGGCGGCAGTGCCCGTGATGGTCTCCTGGTCGCAGAAACTGCACGCGTGCGGGCAGCCGATGTGCGGCACGAAAATCGAAACGTTGGCGTGCTTCAAAGCCCCATCAGCTCCAGTGCTTCTTTGGCGGCGTTTTGCTCCGCTTTCTTTTTACTGCCGCCGACGCCGCGCCCGAGTACATTGCTGTTTAAATGCACTTCAATTTCAAAATGCTTGTTGTGGTCAGGTCCCGACTCCGACACCAATACATATTGGAGCGCCTCGCCGTGATTCTGCTGTACCACCTCTTGCAGTGCGGTTTTATAATCCTTAAAGGTCGGCTTCGCCTCGACATAGGGTACGACAAAGCGCAGGACAAATTTTTTCGCCTCATCTATTCCGCCGTCGAGATAAATTGCGGCAATCACCGCCTCAAAAGCATCGGACAGCACGGAGGGGCGTTCTCTGCCGCCTGTGCGCTCCTCGCCTTTGCCCAATTTCAAATGTTTTCCGAGTTCAATTTCCTGCGCATATGCGAATAAGCTTGTTTCACACACCGCATAGGCACGCAGTTTGGTAAGCTCGCCCTCGGGGAAATCGCGGTGATTCGCAAACAGATACTCCGCCGTGATAAAGCCAAGTACCGAATCGCCCAAAAACTCCAGACGTTCATTGTCGCCCGCCGAAAGATTATATTCGTTGGCATAAGAGGAATGGGTCAGCGCACGCGACAATAACGCCGTATTTTTGAAATGATAACCGATATTATTCTGTAACGCTTCCATCCGCTGTCCCACCTTTCCCGAGTACTGCGGCAATTTCGCCTGCCACATTGCCGTTTACGCAGTCTATTGCCTGCCGCACGGCATTTGTAATCGCGTATGCGTCCGAGGAGCCGTGCGCCTTAATCACGGTTTTCTGCACGCCGATAATCGGTGCGCCGCCGTACTTTTTATAGTTCATTTTCTCTTTAAAAGCATCCATACCCGATTTTACGCCGAGATACGAAAGCATAGAAATCGGATTCTTCTTGAACATTGCTTTCAGCTCGTTCGTAATCATTTTGGCGACACCCTCATACATTTTGAGAATTACGTTGCCCGTAAAGCCGTCCGCCACAATCACATCCGCCGCGCCGAATGCAATATCGCGCACCTCTATATTGCCTGTAAAGTGAATGCTTTCCATTTCGGAAAGCGCCTTATATGCTTCGACCTGCAATTTTGTGCCTTTGGTTTCTTCCGTGCCGATATTGGCAAGCGCCACGCGCGGATTCTGAACGCCGAGAATTTTCTGCATATAAATACTGCCGAGATTCGCAAACTGGCAGAGCATGGGTACGGTGCATTCCACGTTTGCACCTGTATCCACCAAAATAAACGGCTTGTCTTTCGAGGGCATCACGCCGCCGATGACAGGACGCTTCACGCCCTTGATGCGTTTTACGATAAAGGTCGCGCCGACCAACAGCGCACCCGTACTGCCCGCAGACACGAACGCATCGCCTTTGCCGTCCGCAAGGGCTTGCAAGCCGACTGCCATAGAGGTATTTTTGCCCGATTTCAAAATTTCGGTCGGCTGGGTTTCCATTTGAAACACACCGTCTGCCTGCAAAATTTTTAAATCGGCAATATTTATGCTGTTTTCTTCGGCGCAGGCGCGGATTTTTGCTTCGTCGCCGACGAGTGTAATCTCCTCGTGAAAGGCATCCTTCGCATCCCGCGCGCCTTTCAGAATTTCCAAAGGCGCGTTATCGCCGCCGAAAGCGTCAATCAAAATATGCATAAACCCTGTTCCTCCTTATATGCGGTCAAGTCCGCCTCTGCGCGGTCTGCGACAGCGGTATAGCGGGCGGCTTTGTCCCGTATTTTTTCCGAAAGCGGCGGCAGTACGCCGAAATTCGCGCCCATCGGCTGAAAATGCTTGACACTCTCGTCGCTGATATAGCGCGAAAGCGCACCCATCATGGTGGTTTCGGGCAGTGTTATCGCGTCCTCCCCTAAAAGTCTGCGTGCGGCGTTGAGCCCTGCCAAGATGCCCGACGCGGCGGATTCCATATACCCTTCTACACCTGTAATCTGCCCCGCGAAAAAGATTTTTGGGTCGCTTCGCAGACTGAAATCACTGTTTAACAGACGCGGGGAATCGATAAAGGTATTGCGGTGCATGACGCCGTAGCGTACAAATTCCGCATTTTTGAGCGCAGGGAACATCGAAAACACCCGTTTTTGCTCACCGAATTTTAAATTGGTCTGAAATCCGACCAAATTGTAAAGCGTGCCCGCACTGTTTTCCTTGCGCAGCTGCAAATTCGCCCACGGGCGGTGTCCTGTGCGGGGGTCTTGAAGCCCCACAGGCTTTAACGGTCCGTAACGCATGGTATCTTTCCCGCGTGACGCCAAAACCTCAATGGGCATACAGCCCTCATACACATCCTTGCGCTTGTCAAAGGTATGTACCTCTGCGCTTTCGGCAGTGGTAATTGCCTCGTAAAATGCTTCGTATTCCGCCTTATTCATTGGGCAGTTGATGTAATCGTCCGCGCCGCCGCGGTCATAGCGGGACTGTGTAAATGCCAGGGACATATCCACGCTTTCTGCGGTGACAATGGGCGCCGCCGCATCATAAAACGACAGCCCTTTGCCGCAGAGCGTACGGATTGTTTCCGAAATACCGTCACTTGCCAACGGCCCTGCCGCGATAATCACCGCGTCTGCATCCGTCGGCAGTTCAGTGACTTCTTTATAAATGATATGAATATCCGAATCGTTTTTGAGCTTTTCGGTGATATATCCCGAAAATAAATCTCTGTCCACCGCAAGCGCGCCGCCCGCAGGTACACGCGACTGCATGGCGCTTTCCATGCAAATCGAACCAAACCGCGCCATTTCCGCTTTCAAAAGTCCTGCGGCGGAGTTGCGGCGCTCCGCTTTTAAGGAATTGGAGCAGACCAATTCCGCAAAATTATCGCTTTTATGCGCAGGCGAGCGTTTTTCGGGCTTCATTTCATAAAGGTCAACCGAGATGCCGTGCTGTTTTAACTGCCATGCCGCTTCCGCACCTGCAAGTCCTGCGCCGATGACCGCAACCTTCATACGGTTTCCTCTGCCGCATCCGCCTTTTTGCGTTTGCGCTCGGCTTTCTTTTCGAATCCGCATTTTTCATCGAGGCACTTGAGCACGCCGCCCTTGCCCTTGAACAGAGATTTGCCGCACTGCGGGCATTTCTCATCGGTGGGCTTATCCCAAGTCATAAAGTTGCATTCGGGGTAATTGTCGCAGCCGAAGAAGGTATAGCCGCGCTTGCTCTTTTTCTGAATCACCTTGCCGCCGCAGACGGGGCAGGTCGCGGTGGTTTCGACCACCAGCGGTTTTGTATTTTTACAGTCGGGGTAACCGGGGCACGCGAGGAATTTTCCGAACCGTCCGGTTTTGACAACCATCATTCTGCCGCACTTTTCGCAGGGAATGTCGGTTTCATCCTCTTTCAATTTGATTTTCATCCCTTCGGTCTTTTCCTTCGCCTTTTTGAGGTCTTCATCGAAGCCGTCATAGAACGAATGGAGCATCGCGATATAATCCACTTTACCGTGCTCAACCTCGTCAAGGTCATTTTCCATATTCGCGGTGAATTTCACGTTGACGATATTCGGGAATTGGTCTTTTAAAAGCCCGATAACCGCTTCGCCCAATTCTGTCGGCTTTAACTGCTTTTGTTCGCGTGTGACGTATTCGCGCCCCGTAATCGTGGACACAATGGACACATATGTGCTCGGTCTGCCGACACCCGTTTCTTCGAGCGTCTTGACGAGCGACGCTTCGGTATAGCGTGCGGGCGGCTGTGTAAAATGCTGATTGCCGAGCAGCTCCTTGACCTTCAGCGCGTCGCCCTCTTTGATTACAGGCAGCTTGGACGCATCCTCTTCCTCTTCGTCCGTACCCGCAACATACAGCTTCGTGTAGCCGTCAAACCGCACGGTATAGCCGCTTGCGGTAAACAGGCAGTATTTCTCCTGTGCCGCGTCCTCGGCATTTGCACCGTGAATTTCCACCTTGACGGTATCCTGCACACAGTTTGCCATCAAACTTGCCATAAAGCGTTTCCAGATAAGCGAATACAACTTGAACTGGTCGGATGTAAGGCTGTCCTTGACCTTATCGGGCGACAGCGACGGCACAGTCGGGCGAATCGCCTCGTGGCCGTCCTGTGCAGAAGCTTTGGTTTTATAGTAACGCGGCTTTTCGGGCAAATACTCTTTTCCGAAATTCTCCGCAATATAGGTATTTCCCTCGGCACGCGCTTCCTCGGAAATACGCAGGGAGTCGGTTCGCATATAGGTAATCAGACCCATTGTACCGTAGCCCTTGATTTCCATACCTTCATACAGCTCCTGCGCCACCTTCATGGTGCGTTTGCCTTGGAAGCCCAGCTTGCGCGAGCCTTCCTGCTGTAAGGTAGACGTGGTAAACGGCGGTGCGGGCTGACGGCGGCGCGTACCCTTTTTCACATTGGTGACGGAAAACGACGCATCTGTAAGCCGTGCCAAAATGGCGTCCGACTGTGTTTTATCGGTGATTTTCACCTTGCCCGTTTCGTCCCCCGCAAAGGTTGCCGAGAACGCGCGTTTCGACGACGGCGCAAGGAATTTTGCGTCGAGTGTCCAGTATTCTTCAGGCTTAAATGCGCGGATTTCCTGCTCGCGGTCTACAATCAGGCGCAAAGCAACCGACTGCACGCGGCCTGCGGACAGCCCGCGGCGAATCTTCTGCGATACAAACGGACTCAGTTTATAGCCGACCAAACGGTCTAAGATACGGCGTGCCTGCTGTGCATCCACCAAATCCAAATCAATCTTTTCGGGATTCGCAATGCCCTTTTGCACGCTTGTTTTGTTGATTTCGTTAAATTTCACGCGGTTTTCATCGTTCAAGTCTAAATCAAGCACATTCGCCAAATGCCACGAAATGGCTTCTCCCTCGCGGTCCGGGTCGGTTGCGAGATAGACTTTGTCAGATTCTTTAACCAGCGCCTTTAACTCTTTCACCAATTTTTCTTTGCCCTTGACAATCGCGTATTTCGGCGCAAAATCGTTTTTCACGTCTACGCTCAAACGCGCGGCGGGCAAATCGCGGATATGCCCGACAGACGCGGTGACCGTATAGTCTTTGCCTAAATATTTTTGAATCGTTTTTGCTTTGGAGGGTGACTCCACAATAACCAAATTCGACATTTGCTTTCCTACCTAAATCTTTTTGTATTTTTTGCCTTCCGCAAGCTGTACACAGCCGTACAGCTCCAACTCCGTCAGCGCGCCGAGGCAGGCGGAAACAGGCAAGCCTGTTTTTTCGCTGATTTCATCGATATGTTTTGCCGTTTCGAGTACCGCATACACGGTTTTTGCCGTATCGCTTGCCGCTTCGGGCAGGGGTACGGACGGCGGCGCGGTGTTCGGCATATGCGTTTTGCCTGTAGTTCCGTTATGCGCCGTATGCACGGTGCGCTGTGCCGCCTGCACTTGCCCCGACTGACGGAGCATCTCGCCGAGTGTTCGGTCCGCATTTGCGGTATTTAACTCTTCGGGGTAAGTATATACATATTCTTCCAAAATATCAAGAGGGGTAAACACGGGTTTTGCACCGTCGCGAATCAATTTGTTTGCACCCGTAAATGCCGAGGAAATAATATCCCCGGGTACGGCAAATACATCGCGCCCCTGTTCGAGCGCAAAGCGCGCCGTAATAAGGGAACCGCTTTTTTCACCCGCCTCCACAACGACCGTGCCGAGAGACAGCGCCGAAATAATTCGGTTGCGCAGCGGAAAGGTCGTTCTGGATGCAGGGGAAAACGGCAGAAATTCGGAAATCAACGCCCCGTTTTCGGATATTTCTTTGCGCAGGGGTGCATTTTCATGCAGATAATCCGTCCCCAAGCCGCAGCCGAGCACGGCGATTGTTTTGCCGTGTGCCTGCAATGCGCCTGCGTGCGCGGCACTGTCCACACCGAGTGCGCCGCCCGAAACCACAACCGCGCCCGCCTCGCTCAACGCCTCCGCCAAAAGCCGTGCCACGCGCAGTCCGTAATTGGACGCACGGCGCGTACCGACCATAGACAGCTTCACGTCGCGCAGTAACACTTCTTTGTCGCCCTGCAAAAACAGCACGGGCGGAAAATTGCGGAGCTCACGCAGTCTCTGCGGATAGTATATGCTCTGCGGGGTGAGAATTTCCCAGCCGTTTTCGCGGCAGGCTTTTAAAACATCACCCGACTGCGACGGCGACCATTTGGAAAGCGCGGCAATCTGTTTGGCGCTCAGCAGTCCCGAAAGCCGCCATTCCGCCGTGCCCGCTTCGTACAGTCCGCGTGCAGAGCCGAAATACTGTATAATATCGTCAATTGCTGTCGCAGAGCCGAAGCACTTTAACAGCCAAATCCAATAAATATCGTCGTTCATTTTGTCATTTCCCATATCAGAATGATTGCTGCCGCCGCCGCGTTTAAGGACTCCGCATTGCCGCGCATCGGAATCGTGACACGGCTTTGCACCGCCGACAGTACCGTATCGGACACGCCCTCGCCCTCATTACCGATAACAACTGCCGCGCCGCGGGAAAAATCCGCGTCCGAGACGGACAGCGCGTTCGCATCGGGTACTGCGGCAAAGGTGAAAACGGTTTCCCCCAAGGTGCGCAGGGTTTCGGCAATATCCTCTGTTTCAAACACAGGCAGACGTAAAAGCGAACCCATAGACGCGCGCAAAGCCTTCGGATTGTAACGGTCACAGCCCCCGAAAACAATGATGCTGTCCGCACCGAGTGCTTCCGCCGTACGGACAATCGCGCCGAGGTTCTGCGGATTCTGCACGCGGTCAAGTACGACATACCGCCCGCCGTTGCGCACACAAAACGGCTGTTCCGTTTCCATACGCACGGTACAGAATACGCCCTGCGTCGATACGGTATCCGCCATTTTTTCGGCAACAGCAGGAGAAACAGTATAGATACGGCGCGCACTTTCGAGCAGCACCTTGAGCCGTTCGCCGCCCTTTTCTTCCGCCGCCTCGGTCAAAAACAGCGTTTCTATGGAAAATCCGCTTGCCGCCGCATCGGCGCAGAGCCGCAAGCCCTCCAACGGAAACAGTCCGCTTTCGCGGCGCGCTTTGCGGGAAACAAGCAGCTTACGGTATTCTTTGATTTTTTCATTTGTATATGCGGAAATCAAAATGTGATTCATAAATTCATCCATAAAAATGTCATTTTGCGCGTAGGGACGGACATCCTTGTCCGACCGCGAAGCTTCATCAGACTTGGCGGGCGGATGAAGGCATACGCCCCTACGGTTTGTGCGTTATCGTTACCTGCTTTGCTCGGGCTGTGCGCAATCGCCCCGACACACGCCCGCACAACTTCGTAACGAGGGAAAACACAAACCACGCCCCGACACAGTGCGGGACGTGGCTTTTGCTTATTTCAGTGCTGCTTTTGCCTGCTCTGTAAGCGCGGTGAAAGCGGCGGGGTCTGCAATCGCGATTTCGGAAAGCATTTTGCGGTTGAGGTCAACGCCCGCTTTCTTGAGACCGTTGATGAACGAAGAATAATTCATACCGTTCATTTTGCAAGCCGCAGAGATTCTTGTAATCCAAAGTCTTCTGAAATCTCTCTTTTTCTGCTTTCTGCCGATGTATGCGTACTGACCGGACTTCATAACCGCCTGCTTTGCGGTCTTGAACAAACGGCTCTTGGAACCGTAGTAGCCCTTTGCCAGTTTCAGGGTTTTATTTCTTCTTTTGCGCGTCATCATTGCGCCTTTAACACGTGCCATGGTAAGTTACCTCCGAATATTTCTTTTGCGGCTGAACAGCCTGCGGTTTATTTATAGGGAATCAAGCGTTTAATCTGCTTCTGGTTGGTTGTATCCGCAACAGCTGTTTTGCGAAGATTTCTTTTTCTCTTGGTGCTCTTTTTCGTCAGAATGTGAGATTTGTTGGCATGTGCACGAATCGGCTTGCCGTTTTTCGACAGCTTGAAGCGTTTTTTAGCTCCGGAATGGGTTTTGAGTTTAGGCATTTCAAATTCCTCCTGAATAATGATAACTTATTTTAACGGCGCTAAGAACATCAGCATCTGTCTGCCCTCCAGCTTTGCCGGCTTTTCAACGGAAGAAAAGTCTTTGCATGCCTCGGCAAACTTCGCCATAGAGTCAAGCCCTAAATTCGTATGCGCCATTTCGCGTCCGCGGAAGCGGATAGAAACCTTAACCTTGTTGCCCGCCTTTAAAAATTTCTCGGCATGTCTCGCTTTGGTCTCAAAGTCATGCGTATCAATGTTCAAAGACAGACGAATCTCTTTGATTTCCACCGTTTTTTGATTTTTACGCGCTTCTTTTTCGCGTTTTGCCTGTTCAAAACGGTATTTGCCGTAATCCATGACTTTGCAGACAGGCGGCTTTGCCATCGGCGCAATTTTCACGAGGTCGAGGTTCTTTTCCTCTGCCAAGCGGCGTGCATCCTTTGACGACATAATGCCCAGCTGCTCGCCCGAATCGCTTACGACGCGGACTTCGCGGTCACGGATTTGCTCATTGATCTGCATTTCTCTGGTACTGATAGCGATCACTCCTTACAAAATTAAAAAAGCGTGAACGAAGAACACGTTCACGCGAATACACAAAAACTCCGTAAATAACGAAATTCAAACGGTATTGACCTGTTTTGTACGCAACGCACAGGTGAGAACGGAACAGTTCTTCTTTATTGCTCAAATAGGATACTATATTTTTGTATATTTGTCAAGAAATATTTTAGAGGAAAACTCAAAATACGGAGTTACACTCAAACTTGTCATTCTGAGCGTAGCGAAGAATCTCACATCGCACAGAGTAAATTTGACAGTGTGTAGGGAACAACCTCTGTGTTGTTCCGAAAAAACGCAACAGAATTTCACGGGCGAACGCAGTTCGCCCCTACGGCTGGTACGTTCCCCGTTGGTTTTGCAAAATTCAGCCTTGCTCGGGCGGATGAAGGCATCCGCCCCTACGGGGTTGGTGCGTTACCGCCGATTTATGTGGATTTTTGCGGGTGCTTCGTGAATCACCCATGCGGTTTGCAAAAATCTGTCATTCTGGGCGTGCAGGGACAGCCCAAGCCCGCCGTCCGTCCACACGGCACAGCGTAAAGGCTTACTTACCGAAAATGCATCCAAGCATGGTGAACCATTCGCGGACGATGAAGGTGGGCAGGGAGAAGGTTCCCGACTGTGCGCAGACCTTATAGGTGGAAAGTCCGTATTTTTCAGCGAGCAGTCCCGCGCGGAACTGGTGAAAATCGGTGGTAATCAGCACCACGGTGTCGCCCAAATCCCGCGATTCCAAAATGGCTTTGGAAAACTGCATATTTTCGGCGGTCGTGGTGGAACTATCCTCTTTGTACAGCCGTTCGGGGGATATACCTTTCTCCACAAGCGATTGATACATCGCCTCGGCTTCGGACAGGTTTTCCCCATCCCCCTTGCCGCCTGACAAAATACACTTTGCCTGCGGATTTTCAGTCAGATATTCGAATGCCGCGTCAATCCGTTTTTGCAGCATGCGGCTCGGCTTGTCGCCGTCTACCGCACAGCCGAGCACAATCGCTGGTGTGTTTTCGGGAATGCTCTGTGAAGCGGAGAAGCCATGCACCACAAGCGCAGTAACAGCGGTCACATAAACCAAAACAGCAACCAGCAATACCGAAACTACCGCAAGCAGGATTTTGCCGCGCTTCTCTGTGCGCAGGCGCGCAATACTTGCTTTTACCCGTGGGAAAAACAACGAGAGTAAAAAGACGAGCAGTCCCAAAGCCATACCGACTGCGGAGCCGCTGTTGAACACAAACGAAGCAATCGGAGAAAACAAAAGCACAATTGCCGCCCCGAGGAGCATACCGAGAATCTGCCCGACAGACGGATGTTTTTTTGCGGTTGCCATGGTTTGCCTCCTTTTTCGCGGGCGAACACACGTTACAGTTCGTGCCTCGTTTTATACATCGTAGGGACAGCCCTCGCGGCTGTCCGCTTTCCCCACAGCACAATATGAATTAGATGCGCGTAGGGACGGACATCCATGTCCGTCCGCGGGCGGGCATGGAAACCCGCCCCTACAGGATTGTGCGTTAAAGTGAGAATTACAGCAACTTTTCCACATCCTCTAAACGAATGCGCTTCGAGATGATGTAGGTTTTGCGTACCTGCTTTCCCTTGTCGGTTTTGTATGTACCGTCATCCTTTTTTTCTGTGGAGAAAATGCCGTAAGATGACGTGACAACCGTGCCGTCGGAGAGCACAACATTGCCGCAGTAGCCTGTGTCCGCATTGGCGGTTACACTCGGGGCGTTTTGGAAATCCAAATAGGTATGCGCAATTTTGATACGGTACTGCCCCTCTCTGCCGTTTTTCAGGTCATCGTAGGTGCCGACCCAGGCAATCCAGCCCTCGGAAAACCACTTCATAGACTTTTTCTCGAAATGCTTTTCCCATCTTGCTTTATCGCGCTCAATGGAACGGAACGTAATGAACAGCCGTCCGTCGGGGAGCCATTCCGCGTGGTGCCGCTCGCCGTTTAAGGCAGCGGGGGCTTCCACGGGAGCAGACCATGTTTTGCCCTCATCGCGCGAAAAGCTCAAAAGCGAATTGATTTTTTTCGTATTACTGCGGGTAATCAGCATCAGCTCGTCGCCCTTGCCGCTGTCCGAGCGCACACATTCCACCTCGCACATATTGGAATGTTTCTCCATTCCGCGATAGGCGGAAAAATACGGTTCGGGTTTTGACCAATGCATTTTGCCTGCATCATCAAAGGTTAAAATCGTTTTATAATTTATAAATTTGCGGTTGTGGAACAGTCCCATCCATTTATCCACAAATTTCCCGTTTTCTTTTAAACGGGTCAGTGAACTCATCGGTACAATCGGCAAACAGGAAAACACAGGGTCGTTTTTGCCGTAGAACAATTCGTATTCGCTCCACGTTTTGCCCTCATCCGAGGAAACGGAGCAGTTGAAGCCGCCGGGCGTCGGCAGATTCGGCCATTTTGGATTGCCGCAGATGAGAATCAGCTTGTCGCCCCAATCGCGCTCGGAAAATTCCAAGCGGTAAACCGTCGGTGTTTCCAATGAGGTTTCCCAGCTTTTCGGCGGATTTTCAATCGTATCGGGATAGCTTCTGCCGCCGTCGTGACTGATGCGGGAAAGCGTTCTGCCCTTGCCGTGCCCCTCGGGGAAAAAGGTCAGAATCGAGCTGTCCTTTAAAAGCACGGAATCGGGGTGACCCAAATACCCCTCGCCCGCATCCACCGTGGTTTGTGTAAAAAGTGCCGCAACAGAATCGTCCGCGCCGTCCGGGCACACACTTAAGTCCACTTGCGGTATAGTATACGCTTTGCCGGGGGTTTGATATTTGCTGTTCCAAAACATAACTGTCGCCTCCGTTTGTATTTGATAGTAAAAATTTGAATTTATCGTCGTAGGGGCGCTATAAAATCAAAAATCCTTCTAACGCTCCCTCTTTGAGGGAGCTGGCACGGCGTTAGCCGTGACTGAGGGAGTAACTGCGAAGTGCCCACAAAAGTATGATGTGAATTTGCGGCGCGAGCAAGCCCGCGCCCTACCGATGATATAGTTTTCTATGTACTGTATGAGATTCTTCGGCTTTGCCTCAGAACGACCGATTATTTCTGCCAAAACCAACGCCGTTTTTTCGGCTTATCCAGCTTCGGGGTATCGGTAATCACCACGGCACTGCGGTCGGTGCCCTCCTGCTCGAAAACAACGATTTCGTTTTCTTCCTGTAACACCCCTTTGGGAATGTACAGTGTGACCTGCGGACCTGCCTCCCAATACCGTCCGAGATTAAACCCGTTCACAAACACACAGCCCTTTTTAAAGCCGCTCATATCAACAAAGCAGTCTGCATCCGTCGCAGCTTTAAACGTACCCTTGAAGAACTTCGGAAATTTTTCAACCGCTGTACCGTATTGCACTTTGTCAAGATTGTCAAGCGGAATGGTATGTACCGTGAAATCAAACAAAAGCTGATTGCCGAGCAGTACACGGGAAATCCCCTTACGGTCATACAGATGTTTGCCGTAGTTGACACGCCCCATGGCGTCCACCAAAATATCGATGCGTTTTTCGCCCTTAAAGCCGCCAAGCAAAACGGAAAAGCCATCGCCGTTTTCCATTTTCGGATTCTCATGGCGGTAGTAGGTCTTTTTGAGCTTGCCGTCCACAAACAGATAGGCGTTGTCGTGTACGCCCTCTACTTGCAGCTTTGCAGGCTCGTATTTGCCGCGAATCACCGTGGAATACAGAATATACCCGAAGTTCTGCCCGAAGTATTCCATGCTCTCGGGTGCAGGCACATAATGCTTTTCCGCGATATTCGGCAGATTCTCAAAAAGACCTGCGGATTGGGTCAGCTGTACCTCGCCGACATACTGCAGTTTCGGTTCGGGCGGCAGAACGCCTTTTTCAATGCCCTGCTTTGCGCACAGCAAATCTCGAATTGCATGGTAGGTTGGGGTGTATGCGCCCCATTCCGTCAGCGGTGCGCTGTAATCGTAGCTGGTAACTGTCGGTTCAAACTGCTTGCCGTAATTTGCACCCGCTGTGAAGCCGAAATTTGTCCCGCCGTGGAACATGTACATATTGAAGCTTGCATCCATATCGAGAAAATCCTTGATTTCCTTTTCAATCTGCTCCGAGGGACGCGTGTGATGCTTATCGCCCCAATGGTCAAACCAGCCGTCCCAAAATTCGCCGCACATATAGGGCATATCCTTTTGGTAGCGGTCTAATTTTTTGAGGAGTGTCTTTGCCCGCGAGCCGAAGTTCATCACCTTAAATACATCGGGCAGTCCGCCGCCCGACAGCATCCAGTCGCAGTCGCCGTCAGAGGTAAACAAAAACGAATCCATGCCCGCGTCCGCCATAATATCGCGAATCGCCTGCAAATACTGCTTGTCGTTGCCGTAACTGCCGTATTCGTTTTCGACCTGCATGGCAATGATGTTGCCACCGTTTTTCTCCAAAAGCCCGTCGATTTGCGCACCGAGCGCGTTGTAATACCGCCGTACGCAGTCAAGATACGGCTTGTAATTGCAGCGCAGACGCATATTTTTATCCTTTAACAGCCATGCGGGGAATCCGCCGAAATCCCATTCGGCGCATATGTACGGACCGGGGCGCACAATGGCATACAATCCGACTTTTTGCGCGGTGCGCAGGAATTCCGCAATATCGAGCATGCCTGTGAAATCGAATTCACCCTCGCGCGGCTCATGCAGATTCCAGCACGTATAGGTTTCAACCGTATTGAAGCCTGCCGCTTTCATCTTTAAAAGTCTGTCTTCCCAGTATTCGCGCGGCACACGGAAATAGTGTATTGCCCCCGAATAAATGGAGAACGGTTTGCCGTCCAAAAAAAATTTCCCGTCTTTAGCTGTTAACATATGTTTGTACTCCTATGGATTTATTTTTTCATATGCTGAGAACATAAAACAGGTCAGATAAAATTCTGCTGTATCGCCATGTCTTCACAGAAACCGCAGAGCAAATCGGCGAATCCAAACCTGCTGTCCGCCTAACAGGCGGACAAAAAAGAATTTCGTTACAAAAAACTGCCTTTGTGTATTAATCATAACACAAAAGCAGTTTTCTTTACAACAGAATTTTATTTTTTCTTTTTACCGAAGAAGCCTTTTTTCTCGTCCTCGCCGCGTCCGAGATGCGCGGTTTCGTTGCCGAGGGCTTTGTCAAGCTCCAACAGCAGACGTTTTTGCTCTGCATTCAAAGTCCGCGGCACATCCACAACCACGCGTACAAGCTGGTCGCCGCGCCCGCGGTTATTGAGGCTCTGAATGCCGCGCCCCTTGAGCTTAAATACATCGCCCGACTGCGTGCCTGCGGGAATACTGTATTTCACCTTGCCGTCAAGGGTCGGAACCTGCAATTCACAGCCCAACGCCGCCGCCGCATAGCTGATGTGCATTTCCACCCAGACATTGTAGCCGTCGCGTTCAAAAATCGGGTGCGGACGCACATTGACCGCCACGCGCAAATCGCCCGCAGGACCGCCGTTCACGCCCTTGTTGCCCTGTCCGCGTGCATTGATAATCTGACGGTCGTCAATACCCGCAGGAATTTTCACCGTGATTTTCGCAGGTCTGCGCACGCGCCCCGCCCCGCGGCATTTTTTACAGGGATTTTCGATAATCGTCCCCTTGCCGCCGCAGCGGGAACACGCTTTCTGCGTTTGGAACATACCGAACGGCGTTCTCTGCGAAGTCGTGACCTGCCCGCGTCCGTTGCACTCAGGACAGGTTTTCGGAGACGTTCCCGCCGCCGCACCGCTGCCGTGGCACTCGTCACAGACCTCAATACGGCTGGATTCCACCTCGCGTTCACAGCCCTTTGCCGCTTCCTCAAAGGAAATGGTTACGCTCGCCTGCGTATCGCTCCCACGCTGGGGTGCATTCGGATTTGCCGCACCGCCTCCACCGAAGCCCCCGCCGAAAATATTGCTGAAAATATCGCCGAGGTCAAAGTCAAAGCCCTGCCCGTTAAAGCCGCCGTAGCCGCCCTGACCCGCACCGTAATTCGGGTCTACGCCTGCGTGACCGAAACGGTCATACTTCGCCTTTTTCTCCGCGTCGGACAATACCTCATATGCCTCGTTTGCCTCTTTGAATTTCTCCTCGGCTTCCTTGTCGCCGGGATGCAAATCGGGGTGATACTGCTTTGCGGTTTTGCGGTATGCTTTTTTTATCTCGTCCTCGGTGGCGGTTTTATCCACGCCGAGCACTTCGTAATAATCGCGTTTTTCTGCCATGTAAGTACTCCCTTAAATGGGTATATATATCCGACTTCCCTTTGAAAGGGCGGCTGTACAGTTCTCCCCTACGGGGTTTGTACAGAATTGTCATTCGGCGCGTAGGGAACAACCTCTGTGTTGTTCCGAAGATTTGCACGGAATAAAATTAATTCGCAAATATGGGGACACCAAGTTCAGCGACCCGCGGGCGGATGAGGACATCCGCCCCTACGAATCGTGCAAAGTCGTTGAATTGTGCAAATCGGCTTCTTACTGCATTATTCTACGTCTGTGTAGTCTGCTTCGTAGTAGCCGTCGTCGCCTTTGTTCTGACCGCCGGGCTGTGCGCCCGCGTCCGTCGGATTCGCCTGCTGCTGTGCCTGCGCCGCCGCCTGATAAATCGTCTGGGCAACCTGATTGAATTTCTCGGTCAGCGCATCTTTCTTCGCCTTGATGTCATCGATATTGTCGCCCTTGAGTGCTTCTTTCAACGCATCAATTTTGCCTTGAATTTCGGTTTTTTCGTTTTCGGGCAGTTTATCGCCGTTTTCGTTAAGAATTTTTTCGCACTGATAGACCATCTGATCCGCTTCGTTGCGGGTGTCGATGCCCTCTTTGCGTTTCTTATCCTCTGCCGCATACTGCTCGGCTTCCTTGACCGCCTTTTCTACATCGTCCTTGGACATGTTGGTCGAAGAGGTGATGGAAATGGACTGCTCTTTCTGTGTGCCGAGGTCTTTCGCGGAAACGTGTACAATGCCGTTTGCGTCAATGTCAAAGGTAACTTCAATCTGCGGCACACCGCGGGGCGCAGGCATGATGCCGTCTAAGTGGAACACACCGAGGGTCTTGTTATCCTTTGCAAATTCGCGTTCGCCCTGCAAAACATGCACCTCAACGGAAGTCTGATTGTCCGCCGCCGTGGAGAAGATTTGGCTCTTCTTCGTCGGAATTGTGGTGTTTCTTTCAATAATCTTTGTGGAAACGCCGCCCATGGTTTCAATACCGAGGGACAGCGGTGTAACGTCCAACAAAAGGATACCCTCGACATCGCCGCCGAGCACGCCGCCCTGGATTGCCGCGCCGACCGCAACGCATTCGTCGGGATTAATGCCTTTGAACGGTTCATGACCCATGAAGGATTTAATGGCTTCCTGCACAGCGGGGATTCTCGAAGAACCGCCGACCATCAGCACCTTGTGGATTTGGCTTGCAGAAAGCCCCGAATCCTTGAGCGCCTGACGTACAGGTCCCATGGTGGCTTCGACCAAATCCGCTGTCATTTCATTAAACTTCGCGCGGGTCAAAGTGGTTTCCAAATGCTTCGGACCTGTTGCATCTGCGGTGATGAAGGGCAGGCTGATTTGCGAGGTCGTTACGCCCGAAAGCTCAATTTTCGCTTTTTCAGCGGCTTCCTTTAAACGCTGCATTGCCATTTTATCGGCGCGCAGGTCAATACCCTGCTCTTTTTTGAATTCGTCTGCCAGCCAGTCAATCACGCGCTGGTCGAAGTCATCGCCGCCCAAACGGTTGTTACCCGCTGTGGCAAGTACTTCCTGCACACCGTCACCCATTTCAATGATAGAAACATCGAACGTACCGCCGCCGAGGTCGTACACCATAACCTTTTGGTCATCCTCTTTGTCGATACCGTAGGCAAGCGCCGCCGCTGTCGGCTCATTGATAATACGTTTTACATCCAAGCCCGCAATTTTGCCCGCGTCCTTCGTCGCCTGACGCTGTGCGTCGGTGAAATAGGCGGGAACGGTGATGACCGCTTCCGTCACCTTACAGCCGAGGTACGCTTCCGCGTCCGATTTCAGCTTTTGCAGGGTCATTGCGGAAATTTCCTGCGGGGTGTAATTTTTATCGCCGATGGCGACCTTATAGTCCGTACCCATGTGGCGCTTGATGGAAGCGACTGTGCGGTCGGGGTTGGTGATTGCCTGTCTTTTGGCAACCTGACCGACCATTCTTTCGCCGTCCTTTGAGAATGCGACCACAGACGGTGTGGTTCTTGCGCCCTCTGCGTTTGCGATAACCACAGGCTCGCCGCCCTCGATAACCGCTACGCAGGAATTGGTTGTACCTAAGTCAATACCGATTACTTTTGCCATGATAATAGCCTCCAAAAATAGAAAATGATATATGTCAAATCAGGTTCTTGCCCTATGGGGGTTCAGCCTTAATTTACAACTTTTACAACAGCGGGACGAAGGATTTTTTCGCCCAATTTATAGCCCTTCGAGAATACATCCGTCACGCTGTTTTCGGGCGCGCCGTCCTCTTCCGTATGCATCACCGCGCTGTGGATGTTCGGGTCAAACGTATCGCCCGCCTCGCCGTAGCTTTCTGCGCCGAGCTTCTTGAAGATTTCCGTGAACTGGTTAAAAATCATATCCACGCCCTTTTGATAGTCCTCCATCGATGCGTCCTTATTGCCTGCCGCGCGTTCAAAGTTATCCAAAACAGGCAAAAGCTCCGTAAGCACCGACGCTTTGCTGTCGGTATACGCCTGTTCCTTTTCGCGTGCGGACCGCTTGCGGAAATTGTCGTATTCCGCCAAGGTGCGCAAGTGCTTATCGGTTGCCTCCTGCAACGCTTTTTCCAATTCGGAAATTTTTTCCTCTGAAACAGCGGTTTCTTCCGATTCGACAGCCTGTGCCGCCGCTTCTTCCGCCGGCTTCTTTGCCGTTTCTTTTTTTGCCATAGCTTTATTCCTCCACCGTATCGGAAAGCATTTTTCCGACGATTTCTGTTAAGTAACGAAGGCTCGGAATGAGCCGCGCATAATCCATGCGGGTCGGGCCGATGAGTCCCAGCGTACCGCTCTCGTGCCCCGCGATTTCATAATTGTCAAAAACCATACTCGAATTCTGCAATTCGCGGAATCGGTTTTCCTGCCCGATTAAAACCTGCGGTACATGTTTGCCGCTGTTCGTGTATCCCGAAAAAATCTGCCCGAGCAATTCACCGTGCCGTAAAAACTCAATCAGCTCATAGGCGTTTTCGGCATACTCTTTGTAACCGAGCAAGTTGCTCTGCCCTTCCAGCAGCAGTTCCGTACGCTCGGTCATGGCGGCGACATCCGCAAGCGCCACCAAAAGCGGCGTCATATCGAGCGACCGTTCACCGAGTGAAACCGCAAGCGTCTGTATCTTTGCAATGTGCATTGCCGCGGCGGGCTTGCCGATAAAATTCGCATTGACGATATTGTAAAAGCTTTCCGCCATATCCACGGTGATTTCCCCAAAGGTTTTGCACACACGGCTTTTGAGGATTCCCGAGGAAGTCAGCATCACAATCATTGCCGTGCGCGTGCCGATGGGCACCAGCTCCACGCGCCGCACCACCGCCGCTTCGTCTGCGGGCGTTGTAGAAACCGCCGCGCACCGCGTCATTTCCGAAAGAACGTTGCCCGCGCGCTCCAAAACCTTTTGCACATCGCCCGACGCGGGCGCCAATTTCGCTTCAATCAGCCGTTTCTCGTTCGGCGAAAGCTCATATTGCCCCATCAGATGGTCAACGTAATACCGATACCCGAGACTCGACGGGATACGTCCCGCCGAAGTGTGCGGCTGTTCTAACAGCCCCATATTGGACAACTCCGCCATCTCATTGCGCACCGTTGCCGAGGAGACCGCCATCGAGAGCGACTCCACAAGCGATTTCGACCCGACAGGCTCGCCCGTGGCGATATACCGTTCCACGATTGCCGCCAAGAGCTTCTTTTTGCGTTCCGAAAGCTCCATATCCGCCGCCTGCCTTTCCGAGATTAGCACTGTTAGCACTCTTATCTCCCGAGTGCTAACTGCAATTTATACTATACAGTTAGGATACCTTTTTGTCAATGATTTATTTGTAAACAATTTGTTAAAATGGATTTTTTCGGCAGGTTTACGCAAAAATTGATTCCTGCATACGGGTTCCGCCCCACGCTGTCTTTTCCGAAATGTCTGCCGTCTCCCGTAAGTTGCAAAAACATGAAACATGTGTTAAACTTATATTGATTTTATATATTTGCCCGCACCGGGCGATTTTTCGGCAAAGCCCAAAAATCGGATTGGCAAAAACATACGACTCAGGAGGCAGACTATGAGCCCAACCGTAAGTATTATCGTCCCCGTCTATAAGGCAGAGCGGACGCTTACACGCTGTGCAGACAGTATTCTGCAACAGACATTTACAGATTTTGAGTTATGGCTTATCGATGACGGCAGTCCCGATGACAGCGGCACAATTTGCGACCTATATACGAAAAAAGACGGGCGTGTGCATACCGTACACACCGAAAACGGCGGTGTGAGCGCCGCGCGCAACACAGGACTTCGGGCAGCTAACGGACAGTTTATTGCCTTTATCGACAGTGATGATTTTTTAGAGCCGGATTTTTTGGAAAGCGCGGTCAATGCCATACGGCAGAACGGTACCGACTGGTATATCAGCGGGTTTTTAGAGGAAATCTGTGACATGCAGGGGCAAATACAGCGTACCGTTGCAAGCCGGCAAGCTCCAACCGCAATATATACCGTCCGCAAACTGTTGGAAGCATATAATGTGGATTACGAATGCGGTATCACCTCTGTCTGGGGCAAACTGTTTTGTCGAAATATTCTGTCGGAAAACGAACTGCTGTTCTCGGAAACTATGCAATACGGAGAGGACACCGAGTTCAATTTGCGCTATTTAGAGCACTGCGCACAAGTTTATTTTGACGAACGCTGTTTTTACCATTATGTACGCAGCAGTCAGGAATCCTTAGACGGCAGTCACACATACCATGCGGATTTGCTTTTTGTGCGGGATACCCTAAACAGAAAACTGCTGTACCTGTGCGAAACCGAACAGTGCGACAGCGCCTGCGTTACACGTTTAAAAGAAAAATATGCGGGCGAGTTGCTCGGCTGTATTCACCAGGAATATTTATTCCAAAAATCCAAAGCCGAAAAAAAGGCAGCTGTCTGTGCCGTCAGCAGACATGAAATTTTCGGGCAGTTGGATTTACAACACACAGACCGCATGAAAAAATTGCTTTACAGGTTACTGCAAAAAAAATGCACTTCTGTTGTGTTTTGGATTTTCAATTTTTGGTATTTCGTAAAGGAACATAAAAAATGACAGACAATATAAACAAAAAGCGAAGCGTCTATAATTTACTGTTTTCCGCATTCGGGCAAATCGTCACCATTGCCTTCGGCGTGATTTTGCCGAAGCTGTTTATTGTATCGTTCGGCTCAGAAGTCAACGGGCTGCTGTCCTCGGTCACACAGGCGTTTGTTTACGTTAATCTTTTGGAAGCAGGCGTCGGCACAGCAACCTTACAGGCACTGTACGGGCCGATTGCGCGTAAAGAACAGCAGAACGTCAATCAGATTTTGGCGGCGACACACCGTTATTATAAAAAGGCCGGTATGTGGTATCTGCTCGCCGTAATCATCCTTTCGGTCGGGTACCCGATTGCAGTCAAATCCGATTTGGATTTTGTTACGGTTGCCGCAATCGTATTTCTGTCCGGCATCGGCGGCGTTATCAACTTTTTCTTCCAGGGAAAATACCGACTGATTTTGCAGGCGGAAGGCAGAGGCTACATCGTCACCAATTTAACCACCGTCACCTATGTTGCCACCAGCATTTTAAAAATCGTATTGATTACGGCAGGGTTCAACGTCATTTTTGTACAGGCAATGTTCTTCCTGACCAGTCTCCTGCAAATGCTGTATATTGCCTTTTATATCAAACGCCATTACAAATGGATTGATTTAAAGGCAAAACCCGATTATGATGCCATTTCACAAAAAAATTCCGTATTGGTTCATCAGGTTTCCACGCTGATATTCAACAACACAGATGTTCTGATTCTGACGCTGTTCTGCGATTTGAAAGTTGTCAGCGTATATACCATGTACCGCACCATTCTCGGCGTAATCAACACCTTTATGGAAACCATCGGCGGCAGTATACAGTTTGCACTCGGTCAAGTGTATAATGTAGACAAAGCGCGGTACACACGCCTGCACGATGCATATGAGACTTGTAATATTACGCTACTATTTGCTTTATACAGTGTCGCATATATTTTCATTCTGCCGTTTTTGCGCGTATATACTGCCGGCGTAGAAGACATCAGCTATATTGATAAGTATCTTCCGATTCTGTTTATCTCTACCTTTTTGCTTTCCGGCGGCAGATTTGCCGCAAACGCCGTCATTACCTTTGCAGGGCATTTCCGAAAAACGCAATGGCGTTCGCTGTTAGAGTCTGCTATCAATCTGACGGTTTCCTTAGTCGCCGTACATTATCTCGGCATCTACGGGGTATTAATCGGTACGGTCTGTGCGCTGTTGTACCGTACAAACGATATGATTATTTACTCCAACCGTATCATTTTAAACCGCAGCCCGTGGCCGTCCTACCGCCGATGGCTGCTGAACCTGTTTTTACTGCTTACCGCAGTCTTTTCCGCCTCTTTCCTGCATCCGAATTTGGACGGATATCTGCACATTGTTCTGTATGCCGCACTGTATACGGCGGTCATTGTCCCGTTATTCTTCCTTATATCTCTGGTAACAGAACCGAAGGTGTGCAAAACCATTCTCGAAATTATTCTCCCCAAAGTAAAATCCCACCTGAAAAAATCGGAAAATTAATATTCTCCGAACACAGTCGGTACATTTATACCGCCGCACACCTGCACAACACGGATAAAACGCCTGAGAAACAGCGCAAGAGCCGTTTCTCAGGCGTTTTAAGCTATATCGGAACCGCAGTTATTTTTCTGTGTTGCCGTTTTTTTCGCCAAGCTTCATGATTAGCTTCTCCGAAAATTCCGGAGTCGTTTTACGGCAAAAATGCCAGTCTCCGGAAATAATGCTATCAAAATCGCTTTCATCCAAAACAGCCGGATAACTGTTGTGCCTCTGTTCCCACACAATAAAGCGGTGATGTTCCGAAACAATACGGTCTCGAAGCGGTGAAGCATGCAATATAGTTTGCACCCAAAATTCATCCGGACAAAATCCCGTTTTGAACAGCTTTTGAATATTCAAATGGCTGTCAAAATACTCCAAAAGATACAAAACCGCATCTCTGGGCAAGTCCATCCAATTGGCGCCGTGATATATCGGTATATCCACCTGCAGTTTTTTAAATTTATCTACGCCTGCGATTGCCTGCGCCGCCATAATAAAACGGTGATAAATTTTACCGAACATTGTTCTTCGGTTGATTTTATCGAAATTGTAATAATATTTTTGCCATAGAACAATCGGCTGTCCTGCTTTTTTTATTCCTTCTGCAGAATAGCATTCCATATAAATATGCATATTGTTTTCATAGAAAGAATAGATATCATCTATATTTGCGGTAGGCCAATCCTGCCCGGAAATAACATGCACATGCGTGATATTCGGATTTTTCACAGCCTCCCGCATCAGCAGCTCCGCAGCGGCGCCTATGCTCCATCCGCCCCATTGCACACATATCTCCTGAAACCAATGTATGCCGTCCGTTTCCAGCAATTGTTTATGGGCATCGGTCAGCACACATTTTTTATCAAAGTGAATATAAATCTCAAAGCGCTGTTTCAAAAGCTTAGCCAAACGTATAACATGCTCGGGATTTGTATGTGCCAAAATTAAAATCGCCTGCATTTTCATCTTATCCTTTCCGTTTTCAAATGGGTAAGTCCGAACACGAATACATTCGGAATCGGCTGACATCTGTCCGTATTGGGTTCGGCCATAAGGGGGCTACGCCTCCGGCTCCGCAAACGAAAACGCCTGCTTCGGACAGTAACGGATGCATTTGCCGCAGCGAATACAAAGACTGTCGTCAATTTGCGGTAATGCGTAAATATCGCTCTGACTGATAGCGTTTTTCGGGCATACTGCAATTGAGGGACATCTGTGATTCTGCGGACACCTGTTCGGATCTACGATTAATTTTTTCATTATATATTACCTCCTAAAAAAGCAAAATGCTGTTTTTCAGATGTTTTTGGTCTCCGTAAAAAGGCCGCTTGCAGAGGAAACAGAGAGGCCGCTTATTTTTTTCCTTTTACCGCATCCCAATAGGCTTTTGCCGCCTGTTCGGTGCGGTTGTCGCCGTACTGATAATACTGTTTGCCGCAAAGCGCATCGGGCATATACTGCTGTTCGACCCAGCGGTTCGGGTATTCGTGCGGATATTTATAAAACTGCCCTTTGTTTTTAACGTCATCACCGTCGTAATGCATGTTTTGCAGATAGCGCGGAATTCTGCCGTAATTGCCCTTTTGCACATCGGCACAGGCGGCAAAAATTGCATCATGCGCGGTGTTCGATTTTGGGGATGTTGCGACCAACACCACCGCATCCGCAAGCGGAATTTTCGCCTCCGGAAGCCCTACCGCAAGCGCAATGTCGCACGCTGCTTTCACAATCGGAATAATCTGCGGGTATGCAAGTCCCACATCCTCACATGCGCACACCATCAGCCGCCGCACAGCAGACGGCAAATCGCCGCCTTCCAAAAGGCGCGCCAAATAATGCAGTGCCGCATCGGGGTCTGAACCGCGCATGGATTTTTGAAAGGCGGAAACGACGTCGTAATGTTCATCGCCCGCACGGTCATAGCGAAATACATTTCGACCCGTAATGCCGACAACCGCTTCGGCAGTCACGGTCTTGCCGCCCGATGCATCCGGTTTTACGGCGAGTACGGAAAGCTCCGTAAAATTGAGCGCTTTGCGCACATCGCCCCCTGCGGCGGTTGCAATTTGCAGACAAACCTCGTCGGACACCGTAATCTCCGTTTGCAGTTCCGTTTCTAAAAAGGCAAAACCGCGCTTTACGGCGGGTGCAATTTCTTCGGGTGTAACCGATTTGAATTCAAACACCGTCGAGCGGCTCAAAATCGCGCTGTACACATAAAAATACGGATTTTCCGTTGTAGAGGCAATCAGCGTAATCGCGCCGCTTTCTATGTATTCGAGCAGGGACTGCTGTTGTTTCTTGTTAAAATACTGTATCTCGTCAAGATACAAAAGAATCCCGTTCGGTGCGGCAAGCGTTCCCAACTCGCCCACAATCTCCTTAATATCCGCCGTTGAAGCATTCGTGCCGTTCAGCTTTCGGAGTGTGCGGTCGGTCGTGTTCGCAATAATACGTGCCAAGGTGGTTTTGCCCGTGCCCGACGGTCCGTAAAAAATCATATTCGGCAACGTCCCCGACGAAACAATGTTTCGCAGCGGCATATTTTCGCCGAGCAGATGTTGCTGACCGACCATATCATTCAATTGTTCGGGGCGGAGTCTGTCCGCAAGCGGTGACGACATAAGTCTCACTCTCCGAGAATCAAAGTTTCGATTTGGGCGGGGGTTTCTACAATATATTCCGCACCGTATTCCGTAAATTCTTCGCGGCTTCCGAAGCCGTACAGCACAGCAATACACGGCACCCCTACGCCTTTCGCCCCGCGAATGTCAAACAGGCGGTCGCCGACCATAACGGTTTCGCGTGCAGTCACGCCGAGTGCGTCCATTGCGCTTTGCAGTACAGCGGACTTGTCTGCGGAAATATTGTCAAACTGTGTGCCGCCGATATAGTCAAAGTACCCGTACAGCCCGTGTTCTTTCAGAATCTGCTTGATAAATACCGTCGGCTTGGAAGAAGCCGTCGCAATTTTTATCCCCTTTTCGCGAAGCGTACAAAGCAATTCCGGAATACCGTCATAGATACGCGTTTCTAAATATCCCTTTTCGCGGTAACGCTCGCGGTACTTTTCAATCATAAAATCAATTTTACCGTCCGTATAGCCGAATAGATTTTTAAAGCTGTCATAAATCGGCGGACCGATAAATTTGCGCAGAATCGATTCCGCAGGCGCAGGTTTGCCGTCACACTCGAATGCATAAATCAGACTTTTGAAAATGCCTTCGGACGAATCTGCCAGCGTACCGTCAAAATCAAACAGAACTGCCTTGCAGTCGGAAATCATATGCATTGTACCTCTTATTTCACTTTGGAGACATCCAAAACCACGTTTTCATACCCTTCAACATTTACAACATAATAGGAAACGGTATGGTCATCGATAAACCGCATATTGTCATGTGCGGCATAATTTGTCTCCGAAAACGTAACATATTTTTGAGTTTCGGTATTGTAAACATAAATACGGTAATCGAGTGCATTAGCCACCGTACCCGCCATCACGACATATTTGCCGTTCGGGCTGACTGCAAATACCAACGGATTGATTTTATACCCCTTTGTTTCAATCACTGTATTGTCAAAGGTCGTATAAATGCGTCCGTCTTCTTTAGACAACAGATAGTCCCCGTTGCGGATATACGAGGTTCCGTATCCCCCGTAAAAAGCGGTAATCATGGTTTCCGTACCGTTTTCATATCTCACCGTTTCAAAGCCGTTGCCGCTTCGGCGCAAAAACGCAAAGGAATCTCCGCCCAGAGGCTTTACATATCTATCGGCGGCGCCCGTCACAACAGATGTTTCCTTCGCGCCGTTTTTCATGTAAATGTCTACCAAAGTATCGGTATTTGCCGATAAATCGTATGCACGTCCCGAGAAAAACGGAATAGCGGCGGTATCTGCGGTAAGCGCGCCGCTTGTCAGCATGCAGAAATCCGCACGCACCGCGCCGTTCATGCCGAGCATACGGTTATTCTCACTTAAAAACCGTTCTGTCGTGCCGTTTGCACGGTTTAAAATATAGGCTTCTTCCCAAACAGGATCAACGGTATATGCCTGCGTCTGATCCGTGAAAGCCAGCAAAAGGCATTTCCCGTCGGCGGCGTATGCCGCGGGCAAATTGCAGACTTTAAAAATAATAAAGTTATATATATATACATCTGTTCCCGATACGCCTGAGGAGAACACGCCGAAGCCCGTCAGGGTGCCGTTCTGTTCGATATACGGAATTTTTACGGGGATTTGCTGACCGCTTAAGGGTACCGTGAGTTCCATCGTGCCTGTCGCTGCAGTTTCGTTATACTGCACACCGTCAAACACATAATAGGTGACGTTGCCCGCCGCATCCGCCGTGTAAAATACATTGGGAATATCTGTCGGCATAAAAGGAATTTTCGTAATTTTGCGGGACAGCAAAACGGAATCCAGTTTCTCTGAAACATCGGGCTGCGGCGTATTTTTTGACTGCGGCGGATTCATATACAGCCACCCCGCCGCCACAAGTGCTCCCGCCGCCGCAAGCAAAAGGAGAACCGTCAAAATATTCTTTTTGGCAGATGTTTTATTTTTCGGCGTTTGCGCCGTTTCTGTTTCCTGTGTCTTTGACAAAGCAGATACCGCCTTTCCGTTTGTAAAACTCTCTGTATTTATCGGTTTATTATACAATAGATATATGCAAAAAGCAAGTGGGACGGCACGGGTGTTTCGCAAACCGTGTCCCGCTTTTTAATATTTCCCGCCGCGTCCGCATATACATGAAAGGTATAGGTGAAAAGCGCCTGAAATAATCATAAAACGGGTGAGAAATATGAAAAAATATCTGCCGGAAGGCATCGGCTTTTTGACAGCGGAAAACAAACGCATCCTTTCAAACGCCCATTTGCTGCGGGAGGCATTCCACAACGGGACGGTATTGGAAGCCCGCGCCGTCCTTTGCGACCGCGCGCACAATTTACATATGGATTTCGGGGAAATACACGGCTTTATGCCGCGGGAAGAATGCGCGCTCGGTATTCGAGAGGGTACAGTACGCGACATCGCCGTCATTTCGCGCGTCAACAAGCCTGTCTGTTTCAAAATTCTCGGCTTTCGGGACAGCGAGGACGGCGTACCCACCGCGGTGCTCAGCCGCCGCGCCGTACAGGAAGCGTGTAAAACACAATATATTGCCGGCCTGCAGCCGGGCGATGTCATAGACGCTTGTGTTACGCGGCTGGAACCGTTCGGTGCATTTTGCGACATCGGCGCAGGCCTGCCCGCCCTGTTGCCGATTGACAGTATTTCCGTGTCGCGCATTCCGCATCCGAATGTACGGTTCACTGTCGGACAGCAGATTCGCGCCGTATTAAAGGGTATGGACGAAAACGGACGCATCACCCTGTCGCACAAAGAGCTTTTGGGTACGTGGGCGGAAAATGCCGCGCGCTTCCGTGCAGGCGAAACGGTGCCGGGGATTGTCCGTTCCATTGAAAAATACGGTATTTTTGTGGAGCTTGCGCCGAACCTCGCAGGACTTGCGGAATATGTGCCCGGTGTGCAGGAGGGGGACTGCGCAAGCGTTTATATCAAAAGCATCAACCCCGACCGCATGAAAATCAAGCTCATTTTGGTAGACCACTTCCCGCCGACGGAAACCGATTTTCACTATACCTATACAGATACCGAACATATCTGCTCATGGAAATATTCACCGAACACGGCTGTAAAACATATTGAAACCGTCTTTTCAGAATAATTTATTCCGTTTTCTTGCATTTTTTTATGGAATATGTTACACTTTTCATATAAATTGACGGAAGTTCCCCGTATATTGGGAGGAATAGTAAAATGAAAAAGGCATCTCTGAAAAAAGCGGTCAGTCTGCTGTTGGCATTGGTTTTGGCAGTGACCCTGCTCGTTCCGTCTTTCGCGGCGAGCAAGTCCAAACAAAATCCTGTGTTGGTCGTTACCGGATTCTCAGAATATCCGCTCGTCAACACCTCGACGGGGGAATCGGCATTCCCGCCGTCCACCGATGCGATTCTCAACACGGTAAAAGGCGTTTTGCCTTCGCTGCTGACCTTACTCGGCAGCGGGCAGACAAAGGCGGATTACGACGCTTTCTGTGACGCCGCGCTTCCGGTTGTCAACGAGCTGTTTGAGCCGATTGTCTGCAATCCCGACGGTTCGGTGAAACACACCGAGGTCGGTCTTGCTTACCAATATCCCGAATCCGCCGCAGAATACGGCAAAAATTCCGAGGCGTATGCACAGGCATTCGACAAATCGCTTCTGCGCAGTGTTGCAAAAACCGTCGGCGCGGATAAAACATACGTCTACGGTTTGGATTGGCGCTTAAGTCCTTTGGAAATCGCCGATGAGCTGAACGAATGGATTCAGCACATCAAATCCGTCCATAACTGCGACAAGGTTTCCCTTGCGGGTATCAGCATGGGCGGCGTTATGGTCTCGGCATATCTCGCCGAATACGGCACGGCAGATATCAGCAACATCACTATGATTTCCTCTGCGTTCACAGGACTTTCCTACATCGGCGCACTGTTTAACGGCGGCATCGCCATCGATGAACAGGGACTGTACAATATGCTCAATCAGCTTGTCGGTACGGATAAGCTGTCGCAGATTATCGGCTCCACAGGGCTTGTCAAGCAAATCATTGCAATGATTGACGATTTGTACGCCGCAGAGCAGGACCGTCTGTTTACGGAATGTCTGATTCCCGCATTCGGGTACAACCCCGGCATTTGGTCCTTTGTCCCCGCTGACGATTACGAAGCGGCAAAAGCCTTTATGTTCGCACGCATGGCTTCCACCGACGCCGAAAAAGCCGCCATGGAAGCCAAAATAGATGCATACCATGCCATACAGGTAAACGCAAAAGCCAATTTGGAAGCGGCGAAAAAGGCGGGCGTGAATGTCGCAATCATATCCAACTACAATTCTCAAATGCCGCCGATTTCCACCGCATCCGCACAAACAGGCGACCAGGTCATCGAAACTGTACATACAAGTGCCTTTGCGACCTGCGCAGACCAAGGAAAACAACTGCCCGAGGGTACAAAGGGCAAATATGTTTCCCCTGACCGCATGATTGACGCTTCCACCTGCTGGTTCCCGAACGAAACTTGGTTTATTAAGAATATGCAGCACGTCGGGTTTGACGATACACAGAATCAATGCGACTTCTACACATGGCTGATGACCGCCGACAAACAGGTCACGGTTCGCAGTAACGCCGATTTCCCGCAGTTCCTGCTGTACAACACCGAAACCAAGGTGCTCTCGCCCCTGTCCCTGCTGCGCGGCGATGTCAATTTTGACGGCAGAGTCAACCTCATTGACGTACGTATGGTTTTGCGCCATGTACGCACACTGACCACCCTTTCCGCTCTTGCAAAGGAAGCGGCGGATATGGACGGCAACGCCCGCCTGACGCATACGGACGCACAGCTTTTGCTGGATACCTATGCAGGCGTCACAGCTGCACCGAAGGATAAAACCTTCTCCGCAGACAGTATTAAAGATGCGGTTTCCGACGCGGTGAACGGCGGAAATTCCGACGGCGGCAATCCCTTGGACGGCATCAAAGACAAAATCGGGGATGCACTCGGCGCGGTGAAAGATATGTTCAGTGCACAAACGGATTCGCAGGATAAGCTTACGCAATTAGCGGATATGTTTGTCACAACGGCAAAATCCGTGCATCCTGAGGAAGCCTCTGAAATCTCTGAGCCCACCGCTGAAGTGCCAAGCGAAGCTCAAAACTGACAAGGTGAAAATGTCCCTTTGTGTCTGTACACAAAGGGGCGTTTTTTTAAATAGCGTATGAAATCACATTTATAAAAGTTATATTTTGCAACATTGCGTGAATTGAATTATAATACATTTTCAGGCATAGAAAAATCCTGTATAGTTAAGATTATGGGGAGAGCGTATAAATATGAGTTGTCTGTTTTTGACAGTACTTTGTGTTCATATATCACAACAGCAACTAAAAAAATTGCCCGCCTTTGCGGCGTCGCCGGCATTTGCCGGAACACCGCACGCCGACTTAAAAAGCAGCAAGGAGGGCGTCTGTTGCGGTTTGTGTATACTTCGTTTCAGGAGATAATTCACGCAAATACTCCGCAGTCTTATTCTGCATACAGTATTCAATGCCGGGACGGCACATCCCAAGGCCGAGTGATTTGCTGTTTTCACGATGTGTCTTTAGAGGCACAGTTCGCCGACAGCCTTGCCCGTTTGTGCACAGAGACGCAATTGGAGCCTATCCATTTTGCGGATGTGTTCTACGATTTCAGTATGCAGAACAGTCCGTATACGGTAAGCACCCCTTAGGTGCTTGCAAAAAGTAAAAATGCAGTTGACGGACCTTATTTAGACAGTTTACAAATCATCTGCATCCTGCACAGGGTGCTCCGTGCGGTCTTTCGGTGTGCCGGTGTAACTGCCGAGTACATCCGTTTTTGCCGTATCACCGTCAAATCCGTTCCAAATATCGGCAATTTCTTCTGACATTCTGCTGATTTTTTTCAGCGCCCTCTCCGAGGGCTTTTTTTGTTGCTTTAGGTGCATATTGCCTACTTCCTTTCCGACACATACAAATCATGCGCCGTATTTAGGATTCTTCGGAACTGTCAAAAAATACACACCGAAAATTCTTTATAAAAATTCTTTTTTTTCGGTTGACTTTTACAAAATCGGTTGCTATAATACAAATGTATATTTGACGTATAGTCTTTAGATTATACATTTAGGAAAGGAACATATTGTTATGAAAAAGTTTTCTTCAATACTTCTTGCGTTAGCGATGCTGATTGCGTTATGCGTTCCGGCGTTTGCGGCTGACGAAGCCGATTTCTCCGACAACGGAATCCTTGTTGTCACAGAGGAAGAGATAACTTTGGATTCTGAGGATAATTCGGACAGCACCGCAGAGTCAACAGAGCCTTCAACGTCCGCTGAAAACAACCTGCCTGTAGTTGACGACTCGAATCTCGGTATCAGCACCTTTGATCCGAGCGGTGTGCTTGACAATGTGGCAGACGGTATTTCCGACAACGACCTTTCCGGCCTGTTCGGTACGTTGCGCAATACGATTAATGACTTGAGCGGCAGACTTTCGGGCGTGTTTAACAACATCGGCGGCGGCAACAACGGCGGCGGCGATGATTCCAACAACAACAGTAGCAACGGTGATAATTCCTTCGGCGGCAGTGAGCCGACCGGTGATACTGCAATTTATGCAGTGGCAGGCGTTGCAGCGGTTGCAGCAGCGGCTTTGATTTTCACCAGAAAGAAATCTGAAAAAGCTGAATAATTTATTCTGTATCTTATTGGGATACGCCGTGTGTAAGCACGGCGTATTTTTATTTGTACACAAACTGTTTCTCCTGTCGAAATTCAGCCAAGTCTTGCGAAAATATGTAAAGCGTGTTACAATGTTTGCAAAACAGAATGAAATAAGGAGACTTTTGTATGCAGATTCGAAGAATACTCTCCCTCTTCTGCACACTTGCATTACTCGTCTGTGTCTTCAGCGCCTGCGGCAAAAATTCTGCGCCGATTGTTTCGGATGCTTTGCGCGAAGCACAGTCCGATGAACGGTTGGAAAGCCGTCAGCTGAAAATAGCGACCTACAATACCGCCGCACCTTGGGGAAATGTATTGAAAGGCACTTCCTCAGGCAAGCGCGCACCGCTGTTCGCAGAGCAAATAGCAAATCTTGCGCCCGATTCCTTCGGTGTGCAGGAGTTAAATTCCGACTGGGCAAGCAAAATGGAAACACTTCTGCCCGACTATGCATTTTACGGCATGAAACGCGGCGGAGACAGCAAAGAAAAACAATCGGAAATGAACGGAATATACTATTTAAATTCCAAATACAACCTTTTGCAAAGCGATACCTTTTGGATTTCCGAAACCCCCGACACCGAATCCCGTTTTGAGGGCGCAGGCTGTCACCGTATCTGTTCCTATGTGGTACTGCAAAACCGCGTAACAGGCTTTACCTATGCGCATTTCAACACACATTTTGACAACGTCAGCGAGGAAGCCCGCACACTCGGCGGCAATCTGATTGCAGAACGCGCCGCACAGCTGACTGAAAAGTACGGGGAAATTGGCGTGGTCATTACAGGCGATTTCAACCAAGACAGCAGCGGTACCGCCTGTGCAACCCTGCAAAATGCGGGGTACAGCAATGCATCTGCAATTTCACCGACGGGCGATAGCCAATGCACCTATCACGCATGGGGTGAATATACGGAAGGCAAGCCGATTGATTTTATTTTTACCAATAACGCTCTGCACGCCGCAGAGTATAAAATACACACGGAAAAGGTAAACGGCACATTCGTTTCCGACCATTATGCAGTTAGCACCGTATTTGACATTATTTAAAAGGATGGACTGACACAAGCATGCAATTTTCCTCGAATTATCAAAAAAAGACGCCGCCCCACCGCGGCAAAAAAAGACAGACCGTGAATAAAAGACTTCTGCTGATTATCGCCTCGGTGATTGTTGCCGCAGCGCTGATTGTCTCGGGCGTATTTTTATTCAAGCATTACCGAAAAACGCATCCCGCAAGCGGCGGCGCTTATGAAAAGGTCGAATCGCTTTCCGAATCGGAGACCGCGTCCGAATCCCAGCCTGAAACTTCGGCGGAAGCCACCGCAGAAACAGAAACCGTCGGAGATGTTACCGTTACACCGTATAAGGCAACCTTTTATTCCACAACCACAACGCTCAATGTCCGTTCCACACCGTCTACAAGCGGCGATAAGCTTGGCATGGTCGGGCAGGAAACGCCCCTTTCCGTAACCGGACGCTGTTCCAACGGCTGGTACAGAATCGATTATAACGGCGGCGTCGGGTATGTTTCGGGCGAATATGTCACGGAAGCACCGGGGCAGACGCAAAAATCCGACGCACCGTATCTGTTTAAGGTCAACCGCAAACAAAACATTGTTATTGCCTATGCCAAGGATGCAAACGGCGACTACACCGTACCGAAGAAAGCGATGGTCTGCTCTGTCGGTATGGACGGCAAGACCCCGACAGGCACCTATGCCACCACAGGTGATAAGTATGATTGGCGGTTGCTTTCGGGCAATGTATACGGGCAATATGCCACCCGCATTAACGGTCCGTATTTGTTCCATTCCGTACCGTATTTTACGAAATCCAAAAGCGATTTGGAATATGAGGAATACAATAAACTCGGCGAGGCGGCTTCTTTGGGCTGTATCCGTCTGAGCGTGGAGGATGCGAAATGGGTGCAGGAGAACTGCCCCAAAGGCACAACGGTCATTATTTATGACAGCGACGAAAAGGAACCGCTCCCCCGCCCCACGCCTGCAAAAATCGATGTAAACGACAGCCGCCGCGGCTGGGATCCCACCGACCCCGATACAAATAATCCTTGGCGTTAAAAATAAAAAAGCAACGGTGCGACTGCGTAAAATTACGCAATCGCGCCGTTTTTGTGTTTCCGTATAAGTTTGTCATTCCTGAGCGTCAGCGAAGAATCTCAAACGACACAAAGTAATTTGATAATTGGTAGGGAACGACCTCTGTGTCGTTCCGTGATTTTCATCAAAATTTGTAGGCGAACACAGCTTGCCCCTACGGGATTGGTAGAGCCGCTGGTGTGTGTAAAATCAGGCTTTGATCGGGCGCGCAATGCACTCCCCTACGGATTGTACGTTATCGTTTATGTATTCAAATAATATTTCGCCTGCGCGTTCCAAAGATTCGCGTATTCGCCGTTTTCATCCGCGAGCAGGGCGTCGTGTGTGCCGACACCGACCAATTCGCCTTTTTTGAACACGGCGATGGTATCGCAAAATCGGCAGGACGAAAGGCGGTGCGAAATGTAAATGGCGGTTTTGCCCTCCACAAAGGCGTTGAACTGCTGATAAATCTTATGCTCCGCTACGGGGTCAAGTGCGGCGGTCGGCTCATCGAGCACCACCACGGGTGCGTTCTTATACAGCGCACGCGCGAGCGCAAGCTTCTGCGCCTCACCGCCCGACACCTCTACGCCGTCCGTGGAAAGGTCCTTGTAAAGCACGGTGTTTTCTTTTTGCTCCATACGCTCTACGCGTTCGAGAATATCCGCCTCGGCAAGGCATTGCTTTAATCGCACCGCATCGGGCGTTTCGCCTGCGGCTAAGTTGTCCGCCGCCGACATCGAAAACAGCTTAAAGTCCTGAAACACCACGGAAAACAGCTTTCGGCAGCACTCCACGGACAAATCACGAATATTCACGCCGTTCACAAGAATTTCGCCGCGGTCGGCATCGTACAATCGGCATAAAAGCTTAATAAAGGTCGTTTTGCCGCTTCCGTTGCGTCCGACGACCGCTAAGCGTTCGCCCTTCTGAATTTTTAAAGAGATATTTTTGAGCGTGTCGCTTTTTGCCGACGGATAGCGGAAATACACATTTTTAAATTCAATTTCCACCTCCGTCAAATCCACGTCCTTTTCGCCGTAGGTCATAGAGGACTTCGTGTTTGCAATGCGGAAGAAATATTCTAAATTGGGTACGATTTGCGCGCTTCTGCCGAAGGTGCCTGCAATAGCGGTCACGCCCGCAATCACCTGCATAAACGAGCCTGTATAGCGAATGAGCGCTTCCATATCAAACAGCCCCAAAAGTCCTTTGACGCCGATAAAGGTGTACACGCCGAACCCGATTGCCGCGCCGATGACCGCCATATAGGCACTTGCGGCGGCGGACTGCTTAGAGGTTTCGCGCAGAATGGTTTCGCCCTTTGTCAAAAGCTGTTCGGTCGCTTCGCGCGAGATGAGCGCCTGCTCTTTGTAAAGGCGCACCTCCTTGCCGGAGTTGTAGTTTGCCAAAATATCGCGGTACCGATGGAACAGGCGGTCAAGCTTACCGTAGCGGTGCTGTGATTGGAACCAAACCCGGCTTGTATAGTTGGTTAAAAGCACCGTGCACACTGCGCTGACGGCAATTGCGGCGACCAACACCGCAAAGAACCACGGGGAATGCACGAAGCCCTCGCCCGTTCGCACAAAACCAAGCCTGAACAGCGGCAATAAAATCACCACCGCACAAATCAGCGTAACAAGTCCCGAAACAAAATCATTCAGCATCCAAGCAAGCTGTGAAAAGGCGGAATAGATTTTGTCCATCGACTCCGAATGCAGGTGCACAAGCTCTTGGAAGTCGCTGTTTTCAAGCTTTGCATAGTCGAGGGTAAACAGCTTGTTTTCAATCGTCAGGCGCTCTTTTTGCGACAGCCGTGTGCGCGTTATCTGTAGGGTCAGATTTAGCCAGTCTGTCAAAAGCTGGAATACGAGATTTAAGCCGACGCACAGCCCGACGCTTGTAAACAGGACTTTTGAAGAATCGCCCGCATACAGCTGTGCAACGATGCGCGCGGAAAAATACACATTGATAAACGGGCGAATGCCACGGCAAATTGCCGCAAGGAGTGTGCACGGCAACATAAGCGGTTCAAACCGCGCCGTTTGACGAAAGGCTTTCAGGTAATAGCGAACGGTTTTCATATCTGCCCCGCCTCCTCTCGGTAGTAATAGCTTTGGAGCTGATACATTTGATAATATTTGCCTTTTTTCGCCATCAATTCTTCGTGCGAACCGTATTCGGCGATTTTGCCGCCGGACAAAAACAGGATTTTGTCGCAGAAGCGTGTGGAGGAAAGGCGGTGTGAAATAAAGAAGGAGGTTTTGCCGCTTGAGAGCTCGTTGTATTGCAAATACAGTTCATTTTCGGCAATCGGGTCAAGCGCGGCGGTGGGTTCGTCCAAAATCAAAATCGGCGAGCCTTTGTAAAGCGCACGCGCAAGCAAAATCTTCTGTTTTTCCCCGCCCGAAAAATCTGCGGCGGTTTTATGCACGGTTTTGTCCATAAGAGTGTTTTCACGGTCGGGCAGGGACTCTATTTTTTCGCGGATGCCCGCTTTTTCGAGGCATTCCCACAGTTTATCGCGGTCAATATCCTCCTCATTTTGCAAGGTGACATTTTTCGCAATGCTGACAGGCAAGAAGTAATAATCCTGAAACACGACGGAAAACAGATTGAAATAGCTTTCCTGCGCATAAGAGTCTGCGCGCGCACCGTTAATCAGAATTTCCCCGCTCGTGGGGGTATACAGCCCGCACAGCAGTTTAATCGCGGTGGTTTTACCCGCGCCGTTTTCGCCGACAATTGCAATGTTTTCTCCGCGTTTTACGCAGAAGTCCATACCGCGAATGGTCTCCCGTTCACTGTCGGGATATTGAAAATGCACGTCGCGAAATTCCACGGAATAGCTCTCAGCGGCGGGGAATTCGGGCTTTTCTTGGGCGCCTTTTTCGGGCGTTTCCAAGTAATCACGGAATTTTTGACACTCCAAGGTGCAACGAAGCAGTTGGTTATATTGAAAAGTCAATTGTGACACGTAGCCCGAAAATCCTGCAACCACGCCGAAATAGAAAATGAAATCCGACACGGTAATCGAGCCTTGCTGTACGGCGCGAATCAAAAAGAAGTAGGCAACGCCGTCGCGCAGAGCATACAGTAAGGCTTGCAGCGCGGAGGTTGTGTAGGTTACCCGCAAAAAGCGGTGCATAATTTTTGTGTATGCCTTGAGCACATCCGCGGTAATTTTCAAAAACCAGTCGCCCAAGGAATACAGCCGAATGTCTTTGCCCGCGGGGAATTCGTGACTCGTCCGATAAAAATAGTTAAATTTTAACATCAGGGGATTGGTTTTCTCACGGGTGCGTTTGTCCGCACGGTATGTAGCTTGGTCTAAGAAAAATCCGAGCAGACAGGTGACCAAAATCAGCACAAGCATAAACACGGGAAGCTTATATAACAGCACCGCCGAAGTAATAATGCCGAACACTGCCTGCGAAAGACTGCAAACAACGTCGCAGAAGTGCTGTGCGCCGCTGTAGGCGCCGTTGACGAAGGTGCCGCTTCGCTCTAAGCGTTCACGCCCCGCAAGGCTTTCCACATCGACGAAATCGGCGGACATAGTTTTGCGAAACGACAGCACCGCATAGCGCATTCTGAGAATTTGTGACGAGCCGAGCAGTTTTTGCTCCATAAACGGCGCAATCCACGAAGCGCCCGCAATCCCGATGCACAAAAGCGCCACGCGCAAAACCAAGGTTTGCACGGACACGCCCTCGGTAATGCTGTCCATCATCACCTTCGGGGCAAATGCCGAAAGCATCGGCACAGCAATCAGCGCGGGGATGCGCGCCAAAATATACAGGTAACTGCGGCGGTGCCACGCATACCAATTTTTTAACATATACCCGATGTTGTCGAGCAGTGCCGAACGGCGTAATCGTTGCATAGAGCGTTTCTCCTTTTAAATATTGCATATAATTTTCAACAGTCCGTTTATAAAGAACAACAAAATGAGATTAAAAATATATGATTTCTCCTGTATAATAAAAATTGCGGACAATGTCGCAGTTTCTGTACGGATATGGAGAAAACAGCATTGAAATGTTAGGGGAGCAACCATATGTAGTATACTACGAATCCACCTATGTTGCAAGGAATTCTGCGTTTTTCAGACAGCTTCATACACGTCTGCCAATGCATTTTCGGCGGAAGAAAAACACGTCTAACGGTAAGTAAAAATCTGTAAAAACCGCTTACAAACAGAAAGACGTGAAAACACGCTTGATTGTCTGAACAACCGTGCGCGTTTTACTTTGCGCGCACAACACATGTGCGTTTTTTTATATTTTTATTGCGTTTTTTCTCAAGATATTGTACTATAATTATAAAATAAGCGCAAAATCTGTATCTCATGGAAAAGGAGTACGATACTATGGCAAATTCATCTGTAATTCCCCGCCCTTTCGGCATACGGGATGAAATCGGATACGCTTTCGGAGATTTAGGCTGTAATCTTTCCTTTCAGCTCATTTCCACCTACATGTATCTCTTTTATACACAATGTATCGGCGTCAGTGCAGAGCATTGGGCGTGGATTATCATCGTGTCGAAAATTTGGGACGCCGTAAACGATGTACTTATCGGCAGACTGGTAGACAGCAAGCGTATCGGTCAAAAGAGCAAGTTTATTCCTTGGATTTTAATCGGCGGCGTCGGATTGGTCGCACTGACGGTAATGGTCTTTACACCGATTCAAAGTTTTCCACAGACCGCCAAAATTATTTGGTGTCTTGCTTCCTACTGCCTGTGGTCTGTTGCCTATACCATGGTCAATGTGCCATACGGTTCTCTGCATTCGGTGCTGACCGAAGACCCCAAACAGCGCACGACCCTGTCCACCTTCCGCAGTATCGGCGCGGGCGTCGGTGTTGTATTTTGTATGCTGCTGCCGCATCTGGTTTATGATGCGGACAATCAGCTTTCCGCCAACCGCATGTTTCTCGTTTCCGTTGTATTTTCCGTTGCGGCGCTCGGCTTTTTCTTTGCACTGAGCCGCATGGTCACAGAGCGTGTCGAGCGTGCGGAAACGCATGAACAGGTCAACTACATTTCCACCGTCAAATCCTTTTTTACCAACCGTGCCATGGTCGGGATTACCGTTGCTACGGTGGCGATTGTGATTTTTTATAACTCGTCTATGTCCGTCAACAATTTGGTGTTCCAATTCTATTTTAACGACGCAAAAAAATCTTCACTTGCCATGATTGCCTCTTATGTGCCGTTGGTCGCTATGATGCCGTTTGCCTCCGCGATTGTTTCTAAAATCGGCAAAAAGAAATTTATTTGCATTTCGGGGCTTGTCAGCGCCGTCGCAGGCGTGCTGATGCTGTTTTTACCGATTACGCCTGACAAAAAAGGGATGTTTCTCTATGTCGGCGGACTGATGCTCGTAAATATCGGTTGCTGTGTGTTCCAAATCATCGTTTGGGCAATCGTTGCAGACTGCATTGAAAAAAGTTACCGTGAAAAAGGGGTGCGCGAAGAAGGCTCTCTGTATGCGATATATTCCTTTTTCCGCAAATTGGCGCAGGGCATCGGTTCAGCACTGATCGCACTTTCCTTGGGTACAGTCGGTTATGTGGAAAGTGCGGCGGTACAGACAGCAAAAACCGCCGCAGGCATTAAGAATCTGTATATTATTCTGCTGGTCATCGGGCTTGCCGTGATGGTTCTGTCCATGCAATTCATTTACAACATCGGTTTAAAAGAAGAACAGGCTTTCGGCGTACCCGCTGAAAAATCTGAAACTGCAAAAGTATAATACGGGAGAACACTATGCGTACAACAAAAACCTTACATACCGAATGGAAATTTAAAAAGGATTGCAGTGCCGTACCGTCCGCACTGCCGTCGGACTGGGAAACGGTCACTCTGCCCTACACGTGGAACGGCACAGACGGACAGGACGGCGGCAACGATTACTTCCGCGGAGCGGGCTGTTTTGTCCGCGCGGTTGCAAAAACGGATTTGCCTGACGGCACAGTGCATTACATACAGTTTGACGGCGTTAATTCCTCCGCCGACGTCTTTTGGAACGGCAAAAAAATCGTGCATCACGACGGCGGCTATTCCACTTTCCGCGCAAAGCTCCCCGAAATACGGGAGGAAAATATTTTGTGCGTTATCGCGGACAATGCACCGAACGATACGGTGTATCCGCAGTTGGCAGACTTCACCTTTTACGGCGGTATATACCGTGATGTTACGCTTATCGGCGTGGATGCACAGCATTTTGATTTGGAGTATTACGGCGCGCCCGGTATCGCAATTACACCGACGGTGCACGGTACGGACGCTGAAATTCAAATAGAAACCTATGTACACACGGACAGACTGTGTGAAATCCGATACGAAATTTTGGCGGACGGCGAAATTGTCTGGCAAGGCAGCACGGATACCGACAACCGCGTCTTAACGGCGGCGCTTTCCAATGTGCATTTATGGAACGGCACGGACGACCCGTATCTTTACACTGCGCGGGCAACGCTCTTGTGTGACGGCACGGCGGCAGATTGCGTTTCCGCGCGTTTCGGGTGCAGAACCTTTCGGGTCGACCCACAGAAAGGCTTTATTTTAAACGGCAGAAGCTATCCGCTTCGCGGTGTGTCGCGCCACCAGGACAGACCCGAAATCGGCAACGCGCTCACACTTGCACATCACAGAGAAGATATAAACCTCATCTGCGAAATGGGCGCGAATACCGTCCGTTTGGCGCACTACCAGCACGCACAGGCGTTTTATGATTTGTGCGATGAAAAAGGGCTTGTGGTCTGGGCGGAAATCCCCTACATTTCCAAACATATGCCGAATGCCCGCGAAAACACAAAATCTCAAATGACGGAGCTGATTTGTCAGAATTATAACCATCCCTGCATTGTGACTTGGGGACTTTCCAACGAAATCACGATGAACACCGCACCGAGTGACGCTTCCCTTTTGGAAAATCACAAAATGCTCAACGAACTTGCGCACAGTTTAGACAAAACCCGCCTAACCACGCTCGCCGCAGTAACCATGTGCGGTATTGAAGAGGACTGCGTGCACCTGACGGATATTGTTTCCTACAACCACTATTTCGGCTGGTACGGCGGTCATGTGCATATGAACGGTCCGTGGTTCGACGACTTTCATAAAAAATACCCGAACCGCCCCATCGGCATCAGCGAATACGGGTGCGAAGCACTGAATTGGCACACCTCTGCCCCTGAACAGGGGGACTACACCGAGGAATATCAGGCATATTACCATGAGGAAATGATTAAGCAAATCATCGACCGTCCCTACCTTTGGGCGACGCACGTTTGGAATATGTTTGATTTTGCCGCAGACGCGCGTGCCGAGGGCGGCGAAAACGGTATGAATCATAAAGGGCTCGTTACGTTTGACCGAACCTATAAAAAAGACAGCTTTTATGCCTATAAGGCATGGCTTTCCAAGGAACCGTTTGTGCATATCTGCGGCAAACGGTATGTGAACCGCACAGAGGAAACCGCGAAAGTCACGGTGTATTCCAACTGTGCACAGGTGGAGCTGTTCGCGAACGGTAAAAGCTGCGGCAAACAGAAAAAAGGCAAATATCCGTTCTTTTATTTTGAGGTGAAAAATACGGATGTGACCGCACTGACGGCAAAGGCGGGCGACTGCACGGATACAGCGGAAATCCGCAAGGTTTCGGAATTCGATGACAGCTACCGTATGAAAGAAGAGGGCGGCGTCATCAACTGGTTTGAAATCACCGCGCCCGTGGGGTATTTTTCCGTAAATGATACCATCGGCAGTGTATTTGCCACCGCACGCGGCAAGCTGTTTCTGCTGAAGTTCCTGAAAGTTTTGCTCGGCGGACTGAAAAATAACGGTTCACAGGAGAAAAAACCTAAAGAACAAAAACCGAAAAAAGCAAAAACGAAATCCAAGGGGATTTCCGTTATGGGCTTTAGCCTCAACAAAACCATGTTCGAGCTTGCCATGGGCTTTTCCATCAAACGAGTCTTTATGATGCTCGGCGGCAATTTCAAAAAAGAGGATATTTTAAAGCTGAATGCCTCCTTGAATAAAATTAAAAAGCCGAAAAAATAACGCGCGTTATCCCCGCCCTGCAAAATCAATTTACAGGGCGGGGATTTTTATGTTTCGTCCCATTCGTAGGGGCGATTCACGAATCGCCCGCAAAGGTCTGATAAAAATTTTCGGAATGCGTCATCGGCCGTTCCCTACCCGTAATACAATTTTACTTTGTTCTGTATGAGATTCTTCGCTACGCTCAGAATGACAATTCACCCCCCCGAAATCCCTGTGAATTTGTAGTTGTGGTTTTCTTCGGGATGTGGTATACTGTTTATACTTATATGTATGTCCGTTTTCAAGGAAATGCACACGGACAATATGCAATCGGGGCGAAGGATTTGGCAATTTTAAAAGATGTAAAACGCTTGGTAGTCAAGGTGGGAACTTCCACGCTGACCTACGACACAGGCAAAACCAATATACGGCGGATGCACAAATTGGTATCCGTGCTTTCTGACATTGTAAATTCAGGCATTGAGGTGGCTTTGGTCACCTCGGGCGCTATCGGCGTCGGCGTCGGCAAGCTGGGGCTTCGGGAAAAACCTGCGGACACCCCCGGCAGACAGGCGGCGGCAACCGTCGGGCAGTGTGAACTGATGTTTATGTACGATAAACTGTTCGGGGAATACGGCCACACGGTGGGACAGCTTTTGATGACCAAAAGCGATGTGGAAAACGCAGAACGCCGCGAAAATCTGACCAACGCGTTTGAAAAAATATTTGAATTCGGTGCGATTCCGATTGTGAATGAAAACGACTCCGTAGCGGTCGAGGAAATCGTATACGGCGATAACGACAGTCTTTCCGCGATTGTGGCAAAGCTCATCGGTGCGGATGCGCTGATTATTCTGACGGATATTGACGGTCTGTACGACGCGAATCCGCACGAGGACGAAAACGCACGGCTGATTCCAGAAGTCCGCGAAATTACGGAGGATTTGGTCGCGGCGGCAGGCGGACACGGTTCGCGTTTCGGCACGGGCGGTATGGTTACGAAGCTGCACGCGGCGCAGATTGCAACAGACGCAGGCGTAGATATGATTGTGATGAACGGTGCGGCGCCCGAGGCAATTTACAAGGCTTTGGACGGCAAACAGGTCGGCACATTTTTTGTAGGCAAAAAAGAGGTGTAAGCATGGTTACTTTAGAAACACTCGGCGCACAGGCAAAAACCGCTTCGCGCGTATTGATGACCGCCCCTACGGCGGCGAAGAACAACGCACTTTTGAAAATAGCGGACGCACTGATACAGAATACCGATTCCATTTTAGCGGAAAACGAAAAAGATTTGGCGGCAGGGCGTGCAAACGGTATGGCGGATTCTCTGTTAGACCGCTTGGCGCTGTCTGCGGAACGCATCGCGGGGATGGCGCAGGGCGTACGCGAGGTGGCGGATTTACCTGACCCCATCGGCACGGTGCAGTCCGAAATTACGCGTCCGAACGGACTTACCATTCAGCGTGTATCTGTACCCTTAGGGGTAATCGCCGTTATTTTTGAGGCGCGTCCCAATGTAACGAGTGACGCGGCGGCGCTGTGCTTAAAAGCGGGCAGTGCGTGCCTTTTGCGCGGCGGCAAAGAGGCGATTCATTCCAACACCGCGATTGCCGAGGTTATACGAAACGCCCTTCGGAAAACGGAATTCCCCGCCGACTGCATACAGCTTGTGGAAGATACCTCGCGGGAAAGCGCAACCGCACTGATGCGCCTTTCGGGCTATGTAGATGTGCTGATTCCGCGCGGCAGTGCGCGGCTGATTCGTTCTGTGGTGGAAAACGCAACCGTTCCCGTGATTGAAACAGGCGCGGGAAACTGCCATGTATATATTGACCGCGACGCGAATACAGATATGGCGGCGGAAATTGTATTTAACGCCAAAACCTCCCGCGTATCCGTATGCAATTCGGCGGAAAGTCTGGTTGTGCACGCCGATATTGCGGCAAAGGCGCTCCCGAAAATCGCCGCACGCCTCTCGGAAAAGGACGTGACGCTGTACGGCGACGAACGCGCCAAGGCGATTCTGCCCGATATTCTGCCCGCACAGGAAAGCGATTGGGGTACGGAATACCTCGACTATAAAATGTCCGTACGCGTGGTCGATTCCGTCGAAGAAGCCATTGACCATATTACCCGCTATTCCACGGGGCACAGCGAATGCATTGTAACCGACAATCGGGAAACCGCCGAAAAATTCTTAAACGAGGTGGATTCCGCGGCGGTTTATCATAACGCCAGCACGCGGTTTACCGACGGCGGCGAATTCGGCTTCGGTGCGGAAATCGGCATTTCCACACAAAAACTGCACGCACGCGGACCGTTGGGCCTGCCGCAGCTGACAAGCGTCAAATATAAAATTCTCGGAAACGGACAGGTTCGCTGAGTATCCTAAAAAGGCATGGTGACAAATATGCGAAAAACAAACGCAAAACATAAAAAAGGGTCGCGCCGCTGGGCGTTCCCCTTAGGACTTGCGATTGCAGTGCTCGCTTTGGTGGGCGCGGTTACGGTAATTGTGGCAGGCGTCAGCGCCGCAAAGCAGGCGGTTGAAAAAAGCCGTAATTTTGATGATTACAATAAATTGCTCACACCCGTGGTCATGAATGACCCCGACGCGTTTGACGACATCACCAAGGCGAACACGGCACAGCTTATCGATATTTCGATTTGGTCGATTCTCAAAAGCGATTTGGCGCCCGACAAATACGAATACGGCGACGGCGGTATGATTATCCCCGAAGCGGACGTAACCGCAGAATTTGAACGGTTGTTCGGCACGGACGTCCGTCCGGTACATGCTTCGATTGAGGGTTACGGCTACGATTTTACTTACGACGCGACCAAGCAGACCTACACTATTCCGCTGACGGGTATTGTGCCGACCTATACCCCGCGCGTGGTAGACAAGCAAAAAAGCAGTAATGCCATTGTACTGACGGTCGGTTACGTCGGCGGCGACCAGTGGGCGCAGGATAAAAACGGCAATCTGGTTGCGCCCGAGCCCGACAAATATATGAAGGTTACTCTGCGTGAAAAGGACGGCGCTTATTATATCGGCGCACTGCAAAATACCGCCGCACCCGAAACCGCAACCACAGCGGCGCAGGATACGACTGCCGCCGCAAGCGCGGACAATACAGAAAATGTATCTGCCGCACCCGCAGAAAGCACGGCGGCGTAGCCATATTATCGCTCTCGCAAGGCGTCAAAGATTGAAATAAAAGAGGTTCTTTATGGAAATGCTGATTTCTCCGTCTATTCTCTCCGCCGATTACGGCAATTTGGAATCCGAACTGCGCCGCATTACCGAAGCGGGCGCAGACATGGTGCATATTGACGTGATGGACGGGCATTTCGTGCCGAACATCACGCTCGGCGCGCCAATCGTCAAATGCATCCGCCATGCAACGGATTTGCCGTTCGACGTACATTTGATGATTTCCGACCCGAAAAAATATATCCCCGACTTTTTGGCGGCGGGCGCGGACAGCATCACCTTCCACGTCGAAAGTGATTCCGACATTTCGGAAACCATAGATTTGATTTTACAGGCGGGCAAAAAGGCGGCGCTGTCCGTCAAGCCTGCTACGCCGATTGAAGCGGTTTTCCCGTATTTGGACAAGCTTTCCATGGTGCTTGTAATGACCGTAGAGCCCGGCTTCGGCGGACAAAGCTTTATGACGGATATGATGCCGAAAATCGAAGCCTTGCGCACGGAATGTGCGCACCGGGGTCTTGATATGGATATTCAGGTGGACGGCGGTATCGGCGAAAAAACAATCGGTACGGCGGCGAAAGCGGGTGCAAATGTATTCGTTTCGGGCAACGCGTTATTCGGAAGCGACGATATTGCGTACACAATCAAGCAGTTTAAGATGTTGGCAGCGGCAGCGAAATAGCGTGTTCCGCATAATAGCGGCATATACACACGTCCGCCGCACAGACACTGCCGAATTCCGATAAAAAAGGTTCTGCCGCCGCCGCTTCAAACGGCGTGCGGAACCGAAACAACCCGATATACTGCTGTTTTTCGGTTTGATACAGCGTAATCTCGGCAGTTTTCAGAAGCGGATGGCAAAGCACGCTGTACAGCGCCAAAAAAGCGTCCGTACCGTTTACCGTGCATACGCGCATACACGCATCGCGCCGCACGCGGTAACGCTTTTTCGGTTTCACGGTTGCCGTAAACAAAAAAATACAGCTGCCGTTTTCCGCAGGCAGCACATCCACGAAAACACGGCTTTGCGGCGGCACTGTCCAGCCAATCGTATTTTCGGCATGCGCCAAAATATCGCAGAGCACGGTTTTTGTGCGCTCGCCGTCAGGGCAAAGCGTTTCAAAGGTTAATCGGTAACGTGACAGCTCCTGTTCCGACAGCTGTGCGAACAAACGGGTGCTTGATTTTTTATGTATCTCCATAACGCCCTCCGTAAAACTCCGAGATAAACAGATTTCATATACTTTTATCTTATTGCACGGACCAGCCGTTTGCAATGCAAAATTTTTGGAAAACGAGGTGGATTTTTTTGCGTCAGGATACGCTTTTACCAAAGGACGGGCAAATTTACACGCCTGAAATGAAAGCAAGCATTAAAATCACACAAAAATATATGGCAGACCGTCTGCTGATGCTCGCCGCCCCTGCCGTCATGGCATGGTATGCCTACGGCGAACGCGCGGTACGGTTGATGGTTATTTCTGTTTTGACCGCAGTGATTTGTGAATATTTCGGGCATCGGCTCGTCAAGACCGTACCCACGCCGAGTGATTTATCCGCGGTGACCACGGGCGTCATCATTGCGCTCTGTCTGCCCGCCGCTTCGCCGTTTTGGCTTGTGATGCTGGCAAGTGCATTTGCGGTATTGGCAGCGGAAATTCCGTTCGGCAATGCGCGCAGTCTGCTGTTTTCCCCCGCCGCGGCAGGGCTTGCGTTCGTAACGGTATGCTTACCCGCATACGTGTTCGCCTATTCTGTTTTACCCGACGCAGGAAAATCTCCCGCCGCATTCGGTACGGAAGGATTTTCGGCAGGCGTTTCTCTGAGCAGTATGCTTGCAAGCGGTACATCTATGGGCGGTTCGCTTGTCAATTATATGGATATTTTAACAGGCAGTCTGCCGAGCGCCATGGGCACGGGATGTGTCATTGCGCTTTTGGGTGCACTGCTCTTTTTGGCGGTTCGCCGTCCGCAGGGCTTTGAGGCTACCGCCGCCTGCCTCGTTTCTGCGGCAATCTTTGCTTTCTTATTCCCGCGCATTACCACAGGGCGTCTGCAATCCGTATTTATGGAGCTGTCGGGCGGACTGTTGCTGTTCACCGCATTGTTTTTACTGCCGGAGGAAACCCTTTTGCCGAATCGGTTTTGGGGACGTTTGCTGTACGGCGCATGCGCGGGGCTTTTCTGTATGCTGTTCCGCACCTTCGGTGAATTTGAAGAGGGCGCGGTATTTGCGGTTCTGCTTGTAAATGCCCTGCGCACCACATTTGAAAAACTGCCGTATACCAAACGCGAAAAACAGAAGCTCTCCGAAACGCGCCGCACCGCACGGGAAGCGCAAAACACGCAAACGCCTGCCGATTCTGCTCCCGAAGGGGGTGCGGTAAATGGCTGATACAGGAAAACATCTGCGCGACGGCATCCGCAACAGCGCAATTGTAAAAAATCCCGTTTTATTTGAAGCAGTCGGATTAGCCCCTGTCGTTGCTATGGCGGTCTCCCTAAAATCCGCGATTATTTTGGCGACGGTATCCGCTTTGGAACTGTTGATTATTGAGTTGTTTGCAAGTCTCTTGCTGCGTCGCCTCAAAAGCCGTTACCGTATGCCGATTTATGCGGTTTTGGGTATGCTGGTCAATATCCCCTGTTTTATGTTTTTTGAACATTTTACCCCGAATGAGGCGAACAGTGCAGGTATCTTTCTGCCGCTTTTGGCAGTGAATTCGCTGATTGCGCTCCACTGCGAACGCTTTGCGGTCAAGCACCGCGTGCACGAAACACTGGTGGACGCTGTTTCCGCAGGCGCGGGATATGCCTTTGTCGTATTGATTGTCGGTACTTTGCGCGAAGTGCTCGGCAACGGCACAATTTATTCCGTACCCCTGCATCTCCCCGTCCGTTTACAGGGATTTCTGTTGCCGTTCGGCGGATTTTTGCTGATTGGCTTTTTCGCGGCAGGCATGAAAAGCCTTATCCGTAAAAAATATCCCGATGCGCACCCCGAACAGGCTTTTGACATGCGGGAAATTTCCCAGTCCCATATCGGCAAAATGAAAACCCTGTTAAACGAAGAGTTTAATCCATACGCAGAGGAGGACACGCCCGAACCTGCGCAAAATCCCGACTTCCCCTTGCGAAAGAAAGAAAAGTCTGCAAAACCGCCGAAAACGCGGCGCGAAAAAGCGGACAGAAAGACGCTGCGCGCAAATGCATCCGCATCGGAAACGGCTTCTGTTCCCGCAGAAAAAACACACTCTGTGCGTGAAATGCGAAACGATTATTTACAGGATTTTGATGAGATGCTTTCCGAGCTGGACGCATACAAACAAAAACAATCCGCTGTGTCTGCGGACGATATACCGCAGGAGCCGCTTGCCGATACGGAAAATCTCTCGGAAAACGGTGCGGCGGAGAACGGGGAGGAACGCAAATGAGCATTCTCGGTACGCTATTTTCAGCGGCAATGTTTGCCTGTCTGTTTCAGAATCTGATTTTTTCGGGCGGCTACGGCGCATCGGAAGCCGTACGTATGGCGGCAAAGCCGAAACAGCTGTATCCTTTAAGCCTGTTTATTGTTTGGCTGTCGGTCTCTGTGTCCTTAATCTGCGTATTGCTGGAACGCATTGCCGCCGTCCGCGCATTAAATATATTTTGGCACGCCGTGATTTTTGTCGGCGTGCTGGTCTGCATGTATTTCCTTACACTCGGCTTTGTTGTGCTGGTATGCAAAGCACAGCGCCGCACGGTGCGCCGTCTCGGTATTGCGGCGTTTAATACCCTCGTACTCGCCGTTCCGTTTATCAATTACCGTGCCGCGTTCAGTGTGTATGAAGCTATCGGTGCATCCGTCGGTGCGGCAGCCGCGTTTATCATTGCCGTTCTTCTGTTGAATTTCGGACTGCGTGCAATTGACAAAAACGAAAATATCCCCGCCGCATTTAAAGGTACACCCGCTGTGTTTATTTATGCCGCGATTCTTTCCCTTGCCTTCACGGGGCTGACAGGCAGGGGGCTTGGAGTGTAACGCTATGTTCAAAACCGGTAAAAGTCCAAAGCCCCGCAAAAAAAGTTATTATCCGTTTTCCAAAAATTACCCCGGCAGACGCACGGGCACGGCATACGCCATCGGCGAAAGCCGCACGCGCCGCAAAAAAGAACGCAGTAATGCGATTGCCTACACGGTCTTTCTGATTTTTCTGTTTTTTGCCGTGTTCATCGGTGTAACGGTTATATTTCTGCTTTCGGGACGTCCGCTGAACCGCAATGCTGACCCTGTAAAAAATGCTGACGGACAATGGCACGCCGTCTATATAACCGCTGACGAACTGGGCGGCGGGATTGCCTTTGACCTGTTTCAAAACACCTTAACGGACAGCGGTGCAAATGCAGTTATGCTGGACTTCAAGTCCGCGGACGGTACAGTCTGCACGGCGGCAAACGGCAGTACAAGTACGGACATCGGTGCGGCGGCAAACACCGTCACCGTCACCGCCGCCGCGGACACTGTACAGCGGCTGAAAACCAAAGGCTATAAAATCATTGCACGGATTTACTGCTTCCAGGACCCTGTGGCGGCGGCGCAATTACCCGGCGCGGCAGTTACCGAACGTGACGGCACAACCGTCTGGCTGGATGACAGTGCGCGCAGCGGCGGCGAGCCGTGGCTGAATCCGTATTCCGAAACCGCACGCCTTTACCTTTTGCAGGTCATACGGGAAGCGGTTTCCTTCGGCGCAGACAATGTACTGCTGTGCAGTGTATCCTTTCCGCACGGGCGATATGCAGACCGCGCATTTTTCCCCGGAGAAGCGGAAAGTCTGTTCAGCCGCAACGCAGTTTTACAGGATTTTATTGAGCAGGCCGCAGGTGCGGCGGGGGATATTCCGCTGACGGTCTCCATGCCGCTTTCCGCGGCATTCGGCGGTGATGCGGTACGCTACGGCGGCGGTATTTTTGACAGCGCCGCTGCCTTTGCCGCCGTGGATTTTGACCGCACGTCTTTAACGGACGGCACAACACTCGGTACCGTCGCCTACGCGGCGGACATGGCGCAGGAACAGCTGATAATGAGCACGGCACCTGCACTTACCGACAAGCTTTCGGAGAATTACCGCACAAAATCCATTCTTCCGTTGATTTATTCCGAGGAGGATATAGTATTTCTGCAAAATGCGGGCATACAAAATTATATATGGATTTCCGAAAAAGAAGCTTGACAAGTGTTGATTAGTATGTTATTCTTTTAACAGAAAGAAAAATTTTCCTCGGTGGCATCACCGCGAAGGGGAGTAGCTTTTACCCGTTGGTCAACATCATGTCGCTCTGCGGCTGGTCATCGGGCCGATTTTAGGTAGCAAGACCTTCGGCAGAATCCGTTCTGCCGCGAGGTCTTTTTTAAATGCACCTTATAATATCTAAAAATCTGCATTCTATACCGCGTTTTTTCCGTATAGCCGCGTTACGTGCTTTAACAGGCGGACACCCGCCTGCATCGCGTGCTTTGCTGTACAAAAAAACTCGTATCTATTTGCAAATTTTGAATATTACAAGGCGCGAAGGGCTGATTCGGCTTTGAATCCTGCCCAAACCATTAGGGAGGCAAAACAATGCAAGAGTATTTGCAAAAAGCAGAAGACGTCTTTGCAAGCGTAAAGAGTTCTGCACAAGGGTTAACCGCCGCCGAGGCGCAGAAGCGTCTCGCGGAGCACGGCGAAAACAAATTGCAGGAGGGAAAGAAAAAGTCCCTCATCCGCCGTTTGTTAGAGCAGTTCACCGACCCGATGATTATCATTTTGATTGTCGCGGCAGTCATTTCCGCTATCACCTCGATTGTGGAGCATGAAGCCCCGACAGACGTCATCATCATTTTGGCGGTCGTCATCATCAACGCGGTGCTCGGTGTGTATCAGGAAAGCAAAGCGGAAAAGGCGATTGAGGCATTACAGGAAATGGCGGCGGCGACCTCAAAGGTACTGCGCGACGGCGACGTAGTGGAAGTACCCAGCGCCCAGCTGACCATCGGCGATGTTATCCTGCTGGAGGCAGGCGATGCCGTACCTGCGGATGCGCGTATTATTGAATCCGCCAGCCTGAAAATCGAAGAAGCGGCACTGACCGGCGAATCTGTCCCCGTCAATAAAATGATTGACGCCATCGGCTTGGGTTCGCAAAAAGACGTTCCCTTGGGTGACCGCAAAAACATGATGTATATGGGTTCTTCCGTGGTTTACGGGCGCGGACGCGCCGTGGTTACCGCAGTCGGTATGGATACCGAAATGGGAAAAATCGCAGGCGCGCTTGCCGCCGCAGAGGACGGACAGACCCCGTTGCAAAAGAAGCTTGCACAGCTTTCCAAAATCCTGAGCTTTTTGGTTTTGGGCATTTGTGTATTCATGTTTGTATTCGGGATTATCCGTCAATACATCAACGGCAACCCGCTGGATTTCAACTTCCTGCTGAGCACCTTCATGCTTGCCGTGTCGTTGGCAGTTGCGGCGATTCCCGAAGGTCTTGCCGCCGTGGTGACGGTGGTGCTTTCCATCGGCGTAACGAACATGTCCAAGAAAAATGCGATTATCCGCAAATTAACCGCCGTGGAAACCTTAGGCTGTGCACAGATTATCTGTTCGGATAAAACAGGCACGCTGACGCAAAACAAAATGACCGTTGTCGAGCATTACGGCGACAATGAGAAATTGCTTGCACAGGGACTCGCGCTTTGTACCGACGTCAACATTGACAGCACGGGCAATTTGGTCGGCGAGCCGACAGAGGCGGCATTGGTCGCATATGCGCTGACACTGAACCTCAATAAAAACGAAATGCTGAAAACCGCACCGCGTGTCGGCGAAGCACCGTTCGACTCCATGCGCAAAATGATGACGACCCTGCACGAAACCGCAGACGGCATTTTGCAGTTTACCAAAGGTGCGCCCGACGAAATCCTGAAAAACTGCACAAAGATTCTGAAAAACGGCAGTGCCGTGGATTTGACAGATGCAGACCGCGCCGAAATTCTTGCACAAAACAAGGCTTATGCAGACCGCGCACTGCGCGTGCTCGCATGCAGTTTTAAAACGCTGACAGCAGTCCCCGATGAGCAAAGCCCCGAAGCTTTAGAGCATGACCTCGTATTCGTTGGTTTGGTCGGTATGATTGACCCAGTCCGCCCCGAAGTAAAAGCGGCGATTGAGGAATGCCGCACATCGGGTATCCGTCCGATTATGATTACTGGCGACCACAAGGACACCGCCGTTGCCATCGCCATGGAGCTGGGCATCATTCACGACGCTTCCGAAGCCATTACGGGCGCGGAGCTGAATGAAATTTCCGACGAGGATTTTCAAGAAAAAGTGACACAGTATTCCGTTTATGCGCGCGTACAACCTGAACACAAGGTACGCATCGTCAATGCGTGGCGCGCCCGCGGGATGATTACCGCGATGACGGGGGACGGCGTGAACGATGCGCCGTCCATCAAGAGTGCGGACATCGGCGTGGGCATGGGGATTACCGGTACGGATGTAACCAAAAACGTTGCGGACATGGTGCTTGCCGATGACAACTTTGCAACTATTGTTTCGGCAGTCGAGGAAGGCCGCCGTATTTACGACAATATTCGCAAATCCATTCAGTTCCTGTTGGCGTCCAATTTGAGCGAAGTGCTTTCTATTTTCATTGCGAGCATAATGGGCTTTACCATTTTGGAACCCGTACATCTCCTGTGGATTAACTTGGTAACCGACTGTTTCCCTGCACTCGCATTGAGCATGGAAAAAGGTGAAAAAGATATTATGCGCCGTCCGCCCAGAAAATCAACTGACGGTATTTTTGCAGGCGGCGTCGGCGGTGATATTGCCTACCAGGGCTTGCTGGTCACACTCCTGACACTTGCCGCTTATTTCATCGGACACTTTATGGAAGCGGGTGTTTGGGAAATCACCAACAGTGCCGACGGTATGACGATGGCATTCTTAACCATGTCCATGTGTGAAATTTTCCATTCTTTGAACATGCGTTCTCAGAAAGGCTCTGTGATTTCTATGACCCTGCACGGCAGCCACAACAAGTTCCTTGCGCTGTCCACCATCGCCTCTTTTGTCACGACAACCGCGGTTATTTATATTCCCGGTCTGAACGATGCATTCGGCTTCCAGCACATCTCCCTGCCGGAATACGCCGTAGCTATGGCGCTTGCGTTCTCCATCATTCCGTTGGTTGAAATTGTAAAAGCATTTCAGCGTCTGGCGGCAAAGCGGAAAGAAAAGAAAGCGAAGTAACCAAACCCTTTTAAACCACTCCCCTCGAACGGTGTATTCCGTTCGAGGGGAGATTTTTATACGGATAATTTGTTTTCAGCGCAATGCACGCCCCCCACGTTCTGCACAAACTTGTCATTCTGCGCGCAGCGAAGAATCTCCTCAACACAAATCGAATGTACTGTCGAATCCACGGCAGAAAAAATCCCCGTGCAAGTAAAACCTGCACGGGGTAATTTTTATAAGCTTATTCAGCTTTCGGCTCCACCAATTCGATGATGCACATTTCGGCAGCGTCGCCGCGGCGGGTACCTGTTTTAATGATGCGGGTGTAGCCGCCTTTGACATCGGCATATTTCGGCGCGATTTCGTCAAACAGCTTTTTCACAACATCATCCTTCGTGACATATGCATACACCTGACGCTTTGCGGTCAGCGTGTTGTCCTTTGCGATGGTAATCATCTTTTCTGCCATGGAGCGGACTTCTTTCGCTCTGGTAACGGTGGTTTCCACCTTGCCGTTTTCCAGCAGATAAGTAACCATACCTCTGAGCATCGCCTTACGGTGATCCGTGGTTCTGCCGAGTTTTCTGGTTCCGGGCATCTAAATCACTCCTTCTTATTCGTCTTCCTTGCGGAGAGTGAAATTCAGGGACTCAAGCTTGGCAATAACCTCTTCCAAAGACTTTCTGCCAAGGTTGCGCACCTTCATCATATCTTCCTCTGATTTGCTGATTAAGTCTTCCACCGTGTTGATGCCGGCTCTCTTCAAGCAGTTGAAGGAACGTACGGACAGGTCAAGCTCCTCAATGGTCATCTCGAGAGCCTTTTCCTTGCCGTCGTCATCTTTCACGACCATGACCTCGGTGTTGCCCGCCTCATCGGACAGGTCTACAAAGAGGTTGAGGTGCTCAGTGAGAATCTTGGCACCGAGCGAAACCGCTTCTTTTGCGGAAATGGTTCCGTCTGTCCATGCTTCCAACGTCAGCTTGTCGTAGTCGGTAATCTGCCCTACACGGGTATTTTCAACCGTGTAGTTCACTTTCAGCACGGGGGTGTAGATAGAATCGACCGCAATCACACCGATTACGGGCTGCATCATTTGCTTGTTGCGCTCTGAGGAAACATAACCGCGGCCTCTGTCGGCGGTCAGCTCCATATTGAGCGTCGCGTCTTCGGAAAGCGTTGCAATCAAATGGTCGGGATTGAGAATTTCAACCTCGGAATCCGTTTTGATGTCGCCTGCCGTAACCTCGCACTTTCCGCTTGCTTCCACATACAGCGTTTTCGGACCGTCTCCCTGAATTTTCAGGATTACGCCTTTCAAATTCAAAACGATTTCCGTGACATCCTCTTTCACACCGGGAACGGTGGAAAATTCATGCAGAACGCCGTCAATTTTAACCGAAGTAATCGCATATCCCGGAAGGGAAGACAACAGCACGCGGCGCAGGGAATTGCCGAGCGTCGTGCCGTAGCCTCTCTCAAGCGGCTCCATGGTGAATTTACCGTAGGTGCCGTCTGCGGACAAATCGAGTGCTTCAATGCTGGGCTTATCAATTCCTATCATTCAAAACCCTCCTATCGTGGGATCGGGCATAATGCCCTAAAATACATATATTCGTACCTGAGAAATCCGAGCAATCCTTCGAGAAAACCGAATCGGTTATTTCGAATAGAACTCGACGATAAGATGTTCTTCAACAGGAACTTCAATCTGCTCTCTGTCGGGCAGCTTCACAACTTTTGCGCTGAAGTTTTCAGCGTCTTTGTCAAGCCATTCCGGCACGGGACGAGCGCCGTTTGCCTCTACAACGGCTTTGATTTTTTCGCTGTCGCGGCTCTTCTCGTTCACGGAAACTACATCGCCTGCCTTGAGAAGATAAGACGGAATGTCTACCTTTTTGCCGTTGACGGTATAGTGACCGTGTGTGGTGAGCTGTCTTGCTTCCGCGCGGGAAGAAGCCCAGCCCAGAAGGTACGCAACGTTATCAAGTCTGCTTTCGCAGATTCTCAGAAGGTTTTCACCTGTCATACCCTGCTTGCGTTCTGCCATCAGGAAATATTTGTGGAACTGACCTTCCTGAATGCCGTAGAAACGGCGGGCCTGCTGCTTCGCACGAAGCTGCATACCGTATTCGGAAGTCTTTTTGCGTCCCTGACCGTGCTGGCCGGGTGCATAGCTGCGGCGTTCAACCGAGCATTTGCCTGTGTAGCAGCGTTCGCCCTTCAAAAAGAGCTTCTTGCCTTCACGGCGGCAAAGCTTGCAAACCGCACCTGTATATCTTGCCATAAATTACACCTCCAAAAACTTATACTCTTCTTCTCTTGGGCGGGCGGCAGCCGTTGTGGGGAATCGGCGTAACGTCTTTAATCATCGTTACGTCAAGACCTGCGGTCTGCAGTGCGCGAATCGCGGCTTCACGACCCGAACCCGGACCCTTAACATAGACTTCTACCGTCTTCATGCCATGCTCAATCGCAATTTTTGCCGCGGTTTCAGCCGCAGTCTGCGCTGCGAAGGGAGTGGACTTTTTAGAGCCTCTGAAGCCCATTTCGCCGGCAGATGCCCACGAAACAGCATTGCCCTGCACGTCCGTAATGGTGACGATGGTGTTATTGAAGGTGGATTGAATATGCGCTGCACCTTTTTCAATATTCTTGCGCTCACGGCGACGGCGTGTCGCTGTGCCTTTTTTTGCAGTAGCCATTTAACATACCCTCCCTTATTTCTTCTTGTTCGCGATGGTCTTCTTCGGACCTTTGCGGGTACGAGCATTGTTTTTGGAAGTCTGGCCGCGAACGGGAAGGCCTTTTCTGTGGCGGGTTCCGCGATAGCTGCCGATTTCGATTAAACGTTTGATATCGAACGCAATGTCACGGCGAAGGTCGCCTTCGACCTTGACGTTGTGCTCAATGTACTCACGAAGCTTTGCTACATCTTCTTCGGTCAAATCCTTGACGCGGGTGTCAGGATTTACACCGGTTGCGGCAATAATGTCACTTGCCGTTTTTCTGCCGATACCGTAGATGTAAGTGAGGCCGATTTCGACTCTCTTGTCTCTCGGTAAGTCAACACCTGAAATACGTGCCATAACTTTAGCACCTCCATTTTGATGGGGCAGGTTTCACCCTGCCGATGAAAATTCGGAAATTCACGAAAGCACAGAAATCGTTGTTTAGATCTTTAACAACGATTGAGCGCACGGCGGGGGATCAGCCCTGGCGCTGTTTGTGCTTCGGGTTTTCACAGATAACCATGATTTTACCCTTGCGCTTAATAATCTTGCACTTTTCGCAAATCTTTTTGACAGAAGGTCTGACTTTCATTCGGAATACCTCCTTCTTAAAATAAAGAACCTATTGCTTGTTTCTTATTTTGACCGCCATGTAATGCGCCCGCGTGTGAGGTCATATGGCGACATTTCGACCGTCACTTTATCGCCCGGCAGAATGCGGATGAAGTTCATACGCAGCTTACCGGAAATATGGGCTAAGATTTGGTGACCGTTTTCAAGCTCTACCTGGAACTGTGCGTTCGGCAGTGCCTCAACGACCGTACCTTCAATTTCAATCATGTCCTGTTTTGACATAACAGTTAAGCCTCCGGAAATTTCTTTAACGCTTGTTTGACTGCTCGGTTGGATTGCAAATCCCGTGAAGTGAGCATATACGGTGTTTTTTCTATATGCTTCGGATTTTTACGTTTCGCCCGCTCTAAGGGACGCGCTTTGCCGTCGCACACAAACACATATTTCTCATCCGCAGTAACCACACATAAAAAGCTTTCTTTGTCCCGCCCGCAAAGCGAACGGACAACCGTGCCCCGTTTCCACTCCATACCTGCCGCCTTATCTGATTTTTGTTAAAATCTGCGGTCCGTTTTTCGTGATGGCAACGGTATGCTCAAAATGTGCGGCGAGCTTGCCGTCTTTGGTTTTGACGGTCCAACCGTCGGGTAGCTGTCTAATTGCCTTGTCGCCCTCGGTAATCATGGGTTCAATGGCAATGACCATGCCCGGCAACAGGCGCACACCGCGTCCCGGTGTGCCGAAATTCGGTACGCTGGGGTCTTCATGGAGCTTTGCGCCGACGCCGTGCCCTGTGTATTCGCGCACAACGCCGTAGCCGCGTGCCTCGCAGTACGTTTGTACAGCAGACGCTACATCCCCGATTCTGCCGCCTGCAACCGCCTGCTCAATACCTTTGTACAGGCTCTCGCGGGTCGTGTCGCACAGCCGCTTCGCCGCGTCGGAAATCTTCCCCGCGGCGAAAGTGGCAGCATTGTCGCCGTTATAGCCATCCACCTTGGCGCCAAGGTCAATGCTGACGATGTCGCCTTCTTTGATGACACGTTTTTTGCTCGGAATGCCATGAATGACCTCGTCATTTATGGAAATGCATGCTGTGGCGGGAAATCCGTACAAATGCAGGAAATTCGGTTCAGCACCCTGCTTCTTAATGTAGTCATACGCGATTTTGTCAATCTCGTATGTGGTGACCCCGGGTCTGACCGCCTCACCCGCCAACTCTAATGCCTCCGCCGAAATGATGCAAGCCTTTCGAATCAGCTCGATTTCTCGGGCGGTTTTCAGCACGATCATGCTTAATCCTCCAATGCTTTGAAGGTAAGAGCGGTTGTATCTGCAACCTCTTCCTGTCCTTCCACTACGCGAAGAATACCCTTCTTCTCGTAGAAGCCCTTCAGCGGCTCGGTCTGCTCATGATACGTTTTGAGTCGGTCAAGCACGGTTTCGGGCATATCGTCCTTTCTCTGGACGAGGGCATCGCCGCAAGCATCACAGACGCCGTCTGCTTTCGGCTTTTTGAACTCGGTGTGATAGGTCGCGCCGCATTTCAGGCAAACACGTCTGCCCGAAAGCCGAGAAGCGATTTTTTCGTCCGGTACCTCGATGTCAATAACACGGTCGATACGAACGCCCATTTCGTCGAGCGCTTCCGCCTGCGGAATGGTTCTCGGGAAACCGTCGAGGATGAAACCGTTTTGGCAGTCCTCCTGTTTCAGTCTCTCGTTGATAATGCCGATAACAACCTCGTCGGGAACGAGCTTGCCTGCATCAATAAAGGATTTCGCTTTAAGTCCCATTTCGGTTCCGTTCGCCATAGCTTCACGGAGCATGTTGCCTGTCGAGACTGCGGGGATGGAAAGCTTTTCACAGATTTTTTCAGCCTGTGTGCCTTTGCCTGCGCCCGGCGCACCAAGAAGTATCAGGTTCATAAAGTTCTCTCCTTTATATTAGTCTAAGAAGCCCTTGTAATGACGCATCATCATCTGGCTCTCAAGCTGTTTTACGGTTTCGAGTGCAACACCGACCATAATGATAATGGACGTGCCGCCCAAGGTCAGGTTGACCTGCTTGTCGAACAGGGCCGTAATCTGCGAGAACAGAATCGGGAACAGCGCGATGACCGAAATCAGCAAAGCGCCAAGCAATGTAATTCTTGACAGAATCTTTGCGATATAATCGGAAGTCGGCTTACCGGGACGGATGCCCGGAACCGCACCGCTGTTTCTGCGGATGTTGTTTGCCATTTCAATGGGATTGTACTGAATCGCCGCATAGAAATATGCGAAGAAGATAATCAGTACGAAATACATCAGTGCATACGCCCAATGTGTGCTCTGGAAGATGTCAAAGAAGCCCTGCCAGAACGCATCCATCTTGCTTTCCTCGGGATTCAGCGTTACAAACATCTGAATCGTCGGGGGCAGAGACAAAATGGAAGAAGCAAAGATGACGGGAAGCACGCCGCACATATTGACCTTAATCGGAATGTGGGTGCTCTGGCCGCCGTACATTTTGCGTCCGACCACGCGCTTTGCATACTGCACGGGAATGCGGCGCTCGGCGTTATCCATCCAAACGATATATGCAATCATCAGAATCATGCAGACGAATGCAATCGGGATGAGTGCGAAATACGCACCGCCTCTGTCCATGTACTGATACAAGCTGTACAGTGTGGTCGGCATGCGGGAAACGATACCTGCGAACAGGATAATCGAAATGCCGTTGCCGATGCCCTTGTCGTTAATCTGCTCACCGAGCCACATAATCAGGGAAGCGCCTGCCGTATAGCAAAGGATAATCACGATTGCCTGGAACACAGCTGCGAAGCCTGTATATTTCACGCCTTCCGCATTCAGTGCAAGATAGCCCTGCGAACGGATGTAAAAATAATACGCGGTGCTCTGCATGAGCGCCAAACCGACAGAAGTATACCGGGTAATTTCCGAAATCTTCTTTCTGCCCTCTTCGCCTTCCTTTGCCAGTCTTTCAAGTGCGGGAATCGCAACCGTCAGAAGCTGGATAATAATGGAAGCGTTGATGTAGGGGGTGATGGACATTGCGAACAATGTGCCGTAGTTGAACGCGTCACCGGTCATCATGCTCAAATAGGTCATGAAGTTGTTGGCGTTTGCGTCCGTAATAATGCCTTCTGCAATGTTCACAAACGGAACAGGCAGTGCGGCACCGATTCTGAAAATCAGAATAATGAAAGCTGTATACAGCAGTTTCTTACGGAGATCCGCAATTTTCCAAGCATTGAGGATGGTTTGGAACATTATCAGATCACCTCGGCTTTCCCGCCGGCTGCTTCGATTTTCTGCTTCGCCGATTCGGAAAAGCTGTTAACCTGCACAGTGAGCTTCTTGCTGATTTCGCCGTTTCCTAAGATTTTCACGCCGTCAAGCGCTTTTTTGATAAGACCTTTTTCGATGAGTGCGTCAACCGTTACGGTTGCGCCGTCTTCGAATGCTTTATCGAGAGCCGACACGTTGACCGCCGCGATTTCTTTCGCGAAGATGTTGTTGAAGCCTCTCTTGGGAACGCGTCTCTGCAAAGGCATCTGACCGCCCTCAAAACCGGGACGCATACCTCTGCCGGCACGTGCTTTCTGACCTTTGTGGCCTTTACCTGCCGTTTTGCCCTGACCGGACGCAGCGCCGCGGCCGATACGCTTTACGGACTTCTTAGAGCCCGCAGGGCTGCTGAGTTCATGCAATTTCATATTGGCACCTCCTTAAGCGTTCGTTACCTCGATAAGATGAGAAATCTTCTTAATCTTACCCTGTGTCTGCGGGTTGTCGGGCTGTGTAGCCTTATCCCCGATTTTTCTAAGACCAAGTGCATGGGCGGTGGCAATCTGATCTTTTTTGCTGCCGATAAGGCTCTTTTTCAGTGTAACTGTTACGTTTGCCATTTGTGCCCCTCCTTAATCTAAAATCTCTTTAACGGATTTACCGCGGATAGCGGCAACCTCGTCAGCGTTACGAAGCTTTGAAAGCCCGTCTACGGTTGCACGAACCACGTTGCAGGGATTGTTGGAACGCAGCGCCTTGGAACGGATGTCCTTAATGCCGACCATTTCCACAACCGCACGAACGGGGCCGCCGGCGATAACACCGGTACCGGGAGCAGCGGGTTTCATCAGAACCACGCCTGCGCCGTATTTGCCGATAATCTCATGCGGGATTGTCGTGCCTTTGAGCGCAACCTCAATCAGGTTCTTCTTCGCGTTTTCAATACCTTTGCGGATTGCATCCGGAACTTCGCCCGATTTGCCGAGACCGAAGCCCACAATGCCGTTTCCGTTGCCTACAACTACCAAAGCGGAGAATTTCATGATACGGCCGCCCTTAACGGTTTTGGAGACACGGTTGATCGCAACGACTCTCTCTTCGAGTTCCATTGTAGATGCGTCGATTTTTGTAGCCATTTTCATTTCTCCTTTCTTAGAAGTTCAGGCCGCCCTCACGGGCACCTTCGGCGAGAGCAGCAACTCTGCCGTGATAAACATAACCGCCTCTGTCGAAAACAACATCCTTGATGTTTTTCTCAGCGGCTCTTTCTGCAAGCAATTTGCCGACTGCCTTAGCAGCCTCAACATTTCCGCCGTACTCGGTAAAGTCTTTCTCGGTTGTGGATGCCGCAACGAGTGTGACACCTGCAACGTCGTCGATCAACTGTGCATAGATATGCTGGAGTGAACGGAAAACATCAAGACGGGGGCACTCTGCTGTACCCGAAATCTTTGCGCGAACTCTTGCATGACGTTTCTGTCTTGCTTTTTTGCTGTCGGGTCTGTTAACCATTGAATTTCACTCCTTTATTTACCCTTACCGGCCTTGCCTTCTTTGCGGCGGATATGCTCGTCAGCATACTTAATGCCCTTGCCCTTATAAGGCTCCGGCGGGCGCTTCTCGCGCACTTCTGCGGCGAACTGACCGACCTTCTGCTTATCGGGACCGGAAATGATGATTTTGTTCGGTGCGGGAACATCAATGGTGATGTCCTCTGTCTCTGACATGGTGACCTGATGTGAGAAACCGAGGTTCATCACAAGGTCCTTGCCCTGCTTCGCAACACGGTAACCGACACCGTTAACTTCGAGCTCTTTCTTGAAGCCCTCGGTAACGCCGATAACCATATTGTGAATCAAAGTACGGGTAAGCCCGTGCAGAGATTTATTGAGATTGCTTTCGTCGGGACGGGTCACGACGATTTCGCCGTTCTCCATAGCGACATTCATATTGCTGTGTACTGTTCTGGTAAGTGTGCCCTTGGGACCCTTAACGGTAACAGTACTGCCGTCAATCTTGACTTCAACGCCCGCGGGAACCGCAATGGGCTGTCTGCCGATTCTGGACATACTGTAACCTCCTTACCAAATATATGCGAGAACCTCGCCGCCGACATTGGCTTTGCGTGCTTCTCTGTCTGTCATAACGCCTTTAGATGTGGAAAGGATTGCGACGCCGAGACCTCTCATGACCTTCGGCATGTCCTCACAGTTGGTGTAGATGCGCAAGCCCGGTTTGGAAACTCTGCGCAGACCCGTGATGACGGGAGCCTTGTTCGCGCCGTATTTCAGCGTGATTTCAATCATGCCCTGTTTGCCGTCTTCTTCCACTTTAAAGCTCTTGATATATCCCTCATCCTGAAGAATCTGTGCAATTGCTTTCTTCATGTTGGACGCGGGGACTTTGACCGTGTCATGCTTCGCAGAACTCGCGTTGCGAATTCTGGTGAGCATATCACCGATGGAATCCGTGATTTGCATACTTTTGCCTCCTTTGCAATTGCTCTATTACCAGCTTGCTTTCTTCACGCCGGGGATCTGACCTTTGTGCGCCAGCTCTCTGAAGCAGATACGGCAAACGCCGTACTTGCGCAGATAAGCGTGCGGGCGACCGCAGATTTTACATCTGTTGTACGCTCTGGTGGAATATTTTGCAGGTCTTGCCTGCTTAACCTTCATAGATGTTTTGGCCACTTCAATCCCTCCTTATTTCGCAAACGGTGCGCCCATCAGCGTAAGAAGCTCTCTTGCTTCTTCGTCGGTGTTCGCCGTAGTAACAAAGCAAATATCCATGCCGCGCACAGCGTCAATCTTATCGTAATCGATTTCGGGGAAAATCAACTGCTCTTTGATACCCATAGAGTAGTTGCCTCTGCCGTCGAACGAGTTCGGATTGATGCCGCGGAAGTCACGGACGCGGGGGAGTGCGAGGTTGAAGAAACGATCTAAGAACTCATACATTCTTTCACCGCGAAGTGTAACCTTAACGCCGATAGTCATGCCTTCACGCAGTTTGAAGTTCGCAACGGACTTCTTCGCCTTGCAGGGAACGGGCTTCTGACCTGTAATCTGCATAAGGTCCTTCGTGATAGCGTCCACAACCTTGGAGTTGTCTCTCGCTTCGCCGCAGCCGACGTTAATGACAATCTTGTCAAGCTTCGGGATTTGCATAACGCTCTTGTAGCCGAACTTCTTCTGAAGCGCCGGAGCAACTTCAGCAGTGTATTTTTCTTTCATTCTTGCTGCCATGTTGTTATGTCCCTCCCTTATTCAAACTTTGCGCCGCATTTTTTGCAAACGCGTTTCTTATCTTTGCCGGTGCCTTCGTGACCGACTCTTGTCGCTTTGCCGCACTTCGGGCAGACAAGCTGAACCTTATCTGCATACAGTGCGCTTTCCGCCTTTACAAGGCCGCCTGCCTCGCCCATTTTACGGGGCTTGACATGCTTTGTAACGATGTTGACGCCTTCCACGATAACTTTACCCTCGGCGGGTGCAACCTGCATTACTTTGCCCTGCTTGCCGCGATTTTTGCCGTTGATAACAACGACGGTATCGCCGGTTTTTACATGAACCTTATTCATTCTGACTGCACCTCCGTTTACAGTACTTCGGGAGCAAGAGAAAGAATCTTCATGTAATCTTTATCACGAAGCTCTCTTGCAACCGGCCCAAAGATACGGGTGCCTCTGGGGTTTTTGTCTTCTTTAATCAATACGGCTGCGTTTTCATCGAAACGGATGTAAGTACCATCGTCTCTGCGAACACCGCTTGCCGAACGTACGACGACTGCCTTGACCACATCGCCCTTTTTGACAACGCCGCCGGGTGCTGCCTTTTTGACCGAAGCTACAATGACATCGCCGATATTTGCATACCTTCTGCCGGAACCGCCGAGAACGCGAATGCACATAATTTCCTTCGCGCCGGTGTTGTCGGCTACTTTGAGGTAAGTCTGTTGTTGAATCACAGTAATAGCCTCCTTAGAAATTACTTCGCTTTCTCGATGATTTCTACGACACGCCATCTCTTATCTTTCGAGAGAGGACGGGTTTCCATAACGAGAACCTTGTCGCCGATGCCGCAAACGTTTCCTTCGTCATGGGCTTTGATTTTAACGGTACGGTTAACAATCTTCTTGTACAGCGGGTGACGGACTCTGTCCTTAATGGAAACGACAACCGTCTTGTCCATCTTGTCGCTGGTCACGATGCCAACCTGTGTCTTTCTGAGGTTTCTTTCGCTCATCTTGAATACCCTCCCTTTCCTTAAGACTGCGCGCCGTGCAGTTCGACATCGCGCAGCACGGTTTTCACGCGTGCGATGTCTTTCTTGACGGCATTGATGCGCATCGGATTATCGAGTTGGTTGATGGCCTGCTGGAAACGCAATTTGAAAAGCTCATCTTTCAGCTCTAAGAGTTTAGCATCCAACTCCGAGGGGGAAAGTTTTTTCAACTCACTTGCTTTCATGCCTGCTCACCTTCCTCTTCCTGCTGTGCTTTGGTGACGAACTTGCATTTCACGGGGAGCTTGTTTGCCGCAAGACGCATAGCCTCGCGTGCAGTCTCTTCGGGAACGCCTGCAATTTCGAACATCACTCTGCCGGGTTTCACAACGGCTACCCAATATTCGGGGGAGCCTTTACCGGAACCCATTCGGGTTTCAGCCGGTTTTTCGGTGATCGGCTTATCCGGGAAAATTTTAATCCAAACCTGACCGCCACGCTTGATGTAACGCGTCATGGCGATACGGGCTGCTTCAATTTGGTTGGATGTAATCCAAGCGGGTTCAAGAGACACAAGACCGTAATCACCGTAAGTGACCTTATTGCCTCTCAATGCTTTACCGGTCAGACGCCCTCTGTGGACTCTGCGGTATTTTACTCTCTTCGGCAGTAACATTATTTTGTGCCTCCTTCCTTCTGAGGCTTGCGGTTGTCGTGAAGGACTTCGCCTTTATAGATCCAAACCTTTACGCCGATACGACCGTAGGTTGTTTTTGCCTCGGCAAAACCGTAGTCAATGTCTGCACGGATGGTCTGCAGCGGAATGGTGCCTTCATGGTAATGCTCGGAACGTGCGATTTCTGCGCCGCCCAAACGACCGCTGACCTGTGTTTTAATACCTTTTGCGCCGAGCTTCATGGTTCTGCCGATGCTCTGTTTCAGCGCGCGGCGGAACGAAATTCTGCGCTCCAGCTGAGAAGCGATATTCTCTGCAACAAGCTGTGCGTTCAAGTCGGGCTGTTTAATTTCAACGATGTTGATGTAAACATCCTTCTCGCCGCCGAGCTTCTTTTTGCAGGTTGCTTTCAGTTTTTCAATCTCCGCGCCGCCCTTGCCGATAACCATGCCGGGCTTTGCGCAGTGAATGTTGATACGGACGCGCTTTGCGTCTCTCTCGATTTCTACCTTCGGAACACCTGCCGGAGCGAGGGTTTCAAGGAGATAGTTACGGAGCTGATTGTCGGAGACAAGCGTGTCGCCGAAATCCTTTTTGCTGGCGTACCAACGAGAATCCCAGTCTTTAATGACACCGATGCGAAGACCGGTGGGATTTACTTTCTGTCCCATAGTGTTTCCTCCTCCTCGCTTATTCCGCTTCTTTGAGCACAAGCGTGATGTGCGAAGTCTTTTTGTTGATTCTGTAAGCACGACCCTGCGCTCTCGGACGGATGCGCTTTAAGGTCGGACCTTGATCGACGCGGCACTCGGCGACATACAGTCTTGAAGTGTCCATGTCTTTCATTTCGGCGTTTGCCATTGCGGATTTCAACAGCTTGCCGAGCGGCTCACACGCAGCTTTGGGCGTGTATTTAAGGATCGCTGCCGCTTCATCGCAAGGCTTGTTTCTGATGAGATCCAGCACGATTTGCACCTTACGCGGCGCAATGCGTACGTGGGTCACTTTTGCAGTTGCTTCCATTCGTTATACACTCCTTTGCTGCTTATTTACCGTTGTTGGATGTTTTGGAACCGGCGTGACCTTTAAAGGTTCTTGTCGGCGCGAATTCGCCGAGCTTATGACCGACCATATCCTCCGTAACGTAGACCGGAACGTGCTTGCGTCCGTCATGGACGGCAAACGTGTGACCGACAAAGTCCGGGAATATAGTCGAGCTGCGGCTCCATGTCTTAAGAACGATCTTTTCGCCGTTCTGATTCATCTGCTGAACCTTTGCGAGCAGTTTCGGTGCAACGTAAGGTCCTTTTTTAATACTTCTGCTCATACTCTACACTCCTTTCGGCTTATTTGCCGTTACGGCGTCTTACGATAAATTTGTCGGAACGGTTCTTCTTCGCTCTGGTCTTATAACCAAGTGCGGGTTTGCCCCACGGTGTGCAGGGACCGGGACGGCCGACAGGGGATTTACCTTCACCACCGCCGTGCGGGTGGTCGTTCGGGTTCATAACAGAACCGCGGACGGTCGGACGGACGCCCAAGTGACGGGTGCGGCCCGCTTTACCGATTTTCACGTTTTCGTGGTCAGCATTACCGACAGTACCGACGGTTGCCATGCACTGTGCGGACACGTTGCGAAGCTCGCCCGAGGGGAGTCTGAGCAATGCATAAACGCCTTCTTTTGCCATCAGCTGTGCAGCGTTACCTGCTGCGCGAGCCAGCTGACCGCCGCGGCCGGGATACAGCTCTACATTGTGCACCATAGTACCGGTCGGGATGGCGCTCAGGGGCAGTGCGTTACCGACTTTGATGTCCGCGGAAGCGCCCGCTTCAATCTTGTCGCCAACCTTCAAGCCCACGGGAGCGAGGATGTATCTCTTTTCGCCGTCTTCATACTGCACAAGTGCGATATGAGCGGAACGGTTGGGGTCGTACTCCAGTGTGAGCACGGTTGCAGGCATATCGAACTTATCACGCTTGAAGTCGATGATACGATATTTTCTGCGGTTGCCGCCGCCTCTGTGGCGAACGGTGATTCTTCCGTAGCTGTTGCGGCCTGCTTTCTTATTCAGAGGCGCCAAAAGGCTTCTTTCGGGAGCAACCTTTGAAAGCTCGGAATAATCTGTAACCGACATATTACGTCTTGCGTTGGTTGTCGGCTTATAGACTTTAATCGACATTTCATTCACTCTCCTTAAAACGATTTAGCGGAGCATGTCGGGCTCCATACATTATCGCTTGGGGTTTTACATCATTCCGTCAAAGAATTCGATGGTCTTGGAATCCTCAGTCAAAGTGACGACAGCCTTTTTCCAAGCCGAAGTGTAGCCCTCGAATCTGCCGTATCTTCTGAGATGCCCTTTCACATTGATGGTGTTGACCTTTTCGACCTTGACGCCGAAGAGCTTTTCAACAGCCGCTTTGATTTCGGGCTTGGTCGCTTTTTTGTCCACCTTGAAGGTGTACTTTTTCAGCGCCTGACCCATCATGCTTTCCTCGGTAATCACGGGGCGGAGGATAATATCCTGTGCAAGTTTCATTATGCGTAAACCTCCTCGATCTTTGCGACGGCGTCCTTCAATACAACGATGGTGTTGCAGTTGAGGATGTCGTAAACATTCAGCGTGTTGACGAGGGAGACGTTTGCACCCGCGATGTTGCGTGCGCTCTTGTAAACAACGTCATTCTTCTCGGGAAGAACGATGAGCGTTTTCTTGCCTGCTTTGATAGCCGCAAGCACGTCTGCAACCTCTTTGGTTTTGATTGCTTCGAGACCGAAGTCGTCAAGCACAATCATTTCGTCTGCCGCAACCTTAGCGGAAAGTGCGGACTTCATAGCCAATCTCTTGACCTTTTTGTTTACGTCAAAGCCGTATTCACGCGGCTTCGGACCGAGTGCGATACCGCCGTGTGTCCACTGCGGCGCTCTGGTCGAACCCTGACGCGCTCTGCCTGTGCCCTTTTGACGCCACGGCTTTTTGCCGCCGCCGGACACCTCGGAACGAGTGAGGGTGGACTGTGTGCCCTGACGCTGATTTGCCAGATAGCTGACAACCATCAGATGCATTGCCGACATATTGGGCTCGATGGCGAAAATGCCGTCTGCGAGTTCAATATCGGAAACCTTTTTACCTGCTTTATCGAGAACTGCAAGCTTTGCCATTTAAATCACTCCTTCCTTATTTTTTCACCGTGTCTGCGAGAACAACAATGCCGCCCTTAGGACCGGGAATGGCACCCTTGATGGCGATGAGATTGTTTTCTGCGTCAACCTTGACGATGTCGAGATTCTGAACGGTAACTCTTTCGGCACCTAAGTGACCTGCGAGTTTCTTCCCCTTGTAAACACGGGACGGATCGGAGCAAGCGCCCAACGAACCTGCGTGACGTGCCACAGGGCCTGTACCGTGGGATTCTTTCAGTCTGGAGAAATTCCAGCGTTTGATTGCGCCCGCGGTGCCTTTACCTTTGCTTGTACCCACAACGTCCACTCTGTCGCCGACAGCGAATACGTCTGCCTTAAGAATGTCGCCGACGTTCAGTGCGGAAGTATCCGCCAGTCTGAACTCCTTGAGTACCTTCTTCGGTGCGACGTCCGCTTTCTTGAAGTGACCTGCCTGCGGCTTGTTCACTCTTTGGACTTTCACATCACCGAAGCCGACCTGTACAGCTTCATAGCCGTCGTTTTCCGTTGTCTTTTTCTGGACAACAACGCACGGACCTGCTTCTACGACGGTTACGGGAATAACCTTACCGCTCTCGTCAAAAAGCTGTGTCATGCCGATTTTCTTACCGATAAGACCTTTTTGCATTTTGTATTCCTCCTTTGGTTATTGGTTGGCATTCGCCAACATGACCTGTAAGCGTTTCCGCCGAAATTACAGTTTAATTTCGATGTCTACGCCTGCGGGAAGCTCAAGGTTCGTCAAAGCTTCAACGGTCTTGTTTGAAGGTCTGAGAATATCGATGAGCCGTTTGTGCGTTCTCTGTTCAAACTGTTCGCGGCTGTCTTTGTATTTGTGTACAGCGCGAAGAATGGTGACAACTTCCTTTTCGGTCGGAAGCGGAACAGGACCGGAAACCTGTGCGCCTGTGCGCTTTGCGGTTTCAACGATTTTCATTGCCGCTCTGTCCACGAGGTCGTGGTCATAACCTTTCAGTCTGATACGGATTTTCTTGCCTTTTGCTGCTGCCATTGTTTTGTTGCCTCCTTTTGAATTAGGGCAATTCGCTTTTCTGCAACCCTGCCGGGTGTTTTCACTCTTTCCAAGAAAAAACCGAAAGCCAAAAGTCTTTCGGACGGCAGAGAAAAGCGCACAGATTCCTCTCGGTACCGCAAAAAGCGCAGTTGGGGTACGCTTTTCACGCTTTGGAAGTCTGTTATAGGGTCGCCCGGTTTGTAATCGGACATACTCCGCGGTAATTCCCTGCATCAAACGTGCAGCCACCTACCGCATCATCGCATATCAAGTCGCATAAAAAAGGACATGGCTCGCCCTTTTCCACGCGTGCTTTGGTATTTTACCATACTATTTATGAAAATGCAACAACTTTTTAAGAAAAAGTTCGTGAAAAAGGCTGAAATTTTTTCTGCTTTCAGGAAATTGTTTTCGGGGGTTTTTCCACCACAAGATATTGTATAATATGCGGTTTTTTAAGAAACTCCGCCGTGAAACCGTGCGCTTTTTTCTGCACTGCCCATACAGTATATATAATGGAAAAGCAAATCACGCAATATTATGGGAACCCTTACACGCCCCGACGCATAAAAAACAGGCAGAGCGCGTTTTACGCCCTGCCTGTCCGTGCATCGGGTTTTGCCGCTGCCCCGTTCAGCTGTCACATATCACCCGCTGGGTAAAAGTGGTATGCAGCACCAACGCACCGCAATCGCGGACATAGTTGCAGTCTGCATATTTACTGCCGACAATACTCAGTTCCGTGCGGAACAGCAGATACCCGTGCAGATAATCCGCTATGCGGTATGCCGACTGCGCACCGTTTTCATACGGCACAAATATACTAACCTTATAGACAACCTCCACTTCGCGCCGTTTTGACCGTGTTTGTGTACCGTCTGCGGCAATATCCACCAAGCGTTCGCCCACCGCTTGCGAGTCCACGGCTAACGCAATAATCGGATGCTCTACGGGATACGGCTTAATATCGCTTTCGTAGGCGGCAACCAGCTCCATGCCCTCGTAAAAGGCATCGTTTCTAAGCACGGGCAGTAATTTTTTTATGATACTGCTCGCCAAATTCATCATATGCTCACCTCGCTTACCGCCTTAAGAATCGCCCAGAAATAGAACGGCGCATCGCCGCGGCAGACCTTTTCCGTCCGCTGTAAAACATATTCACGCGCGTCACTGTCCAAAAGCCTTGCACCGGTTCCGAGACATGTTACATCATGCTCCTTCGGTCCGATATACAAATATAAATCGTTTTGGTCTTTGCCGATGGGCGTGTACGTTCCCTCTAAATACATCTTATTTTTGTACCGAAGCGGCTGTAAAAACGCCTTGTACTGCGGAGAGCACCAGCCTTCGCCGTCTGTCAGGCGCACGCTTCTGCCGTATTTTTGAAATCCGAGATTCATATTTCACACCTGCCGAAACAAAAAGTCTGTATCCTCGAAATACCGTGCCGCCGCCATATACGCGTCATCACGCAGGCGTACGGCGGCTTCCAAAAGCGCGGCGGGGCTGACCGTTGCCGAAACATCCCCTGCCTTAAATGCGGTTGTGCCGCCGCGCAATGTCTCACTACGCAAAAGCAGACGGTAATTGCACAGCGCCGCCGTCGCCTCCAAAACTGCGGGGATTTCGGCAAAGCCTTTATCGCGCAGTTTTTCGGTGCATTCCGCACAGGTAACCGCAACGGCAGGCATAGCGTCTGCAAGCGCATCCTCCGTCAGCATGGAAAATCGGCGGAGAATTTCGGCAACCGCAATCACATCAATCATTTCTGCGCCCCCTTTTCAGTGGTTACGAAAGTACTCGTGCGGCGTCGGCATAGATTTTTGCAAAACCCGAAATCTGCGAAATCGCGGCACGCTCCAGCTGGCGGTCAATCAATTTATCGTATTCGGTTAAAATACCGCCCGCCGAGACCTGCTCCAGTGCGCAGGTTTTGTCCAAACCGATGAGCTTCCCTGCGGGAACGGCACTGCTCTTTAAGAGCGTTGCGCCGAGCGGTGTAACCTGTTTGCCGTCGCCGTGGAACGTAAGCCCCGCCGCCGCATCGCGCATTTCCTGCAATTTGAGAATCGAGGCGGTCATATCGGGTGCGGCAATCAGCGTATTCATGGCATACGGGTCAAAGGTGTTCCAAAAGTCGACCAAATTTGCATAGGCAATCGGTTTGCCGCCGAGCGACACCGTCGGTGCGGCATTGTCGTTGCCGTCACCGTTTATCAGTACGTTCACGGCGTCCTTGAGCTGTGTACGCGCAATATACGCGCCGATTTGGCGCAGGGTCACAGTGAACAAATCGAGTCTCTGAAAACGAAGCGCCTCGTAAGATGCTACGAGCATTCTGCCGCGTTTTTTCAGCTTGACGAGATTCTCCTGCGTGTGCACCACGGTTTCAGGAATCGCCGCACCCTCGGCAGTCACTTTCAGTTCTTTTTCCGCCTCAGTCGGCACAGAAGTAATCGTGCGGTAATCCAAGCCGTTGATATTTGTTTTGGTCGCGACAATCGCGGGAAGCAAGTCCGCCTCCTCCAAACCCTTGCGCACCGCACGGGCGATGTATTCGGGGAACAGCGCCGCGCTGTCGGTGGTCTGGAAGAATTTTTCCACACAGTCGCTTGCCGCGCCGTGCAGTTTGATATCGAATCGCTTGAGCTGACGCTCAAACGCATCCAAGCCCTCAAGCGCCGTACCCTTGTAATTTTCAGACGGGTCAACCGCTTCCAAGGACGCGGTAAACCCCTCGCGGGCAGTATACAGCCCTTTATCCAATTTGATGGTTTCAAAATTAGCCATAATTTCTCTCTCCTTTTAATTCGTACCTTTTTTGATGAAACAAATCGTTTTGCTGCTTTGCCGTAATGGGTTTGCCCACCCCCGTAGGGGCGCTTGCGCGTTGCGCCCGAGCCACGGCTGGATTTTACAAAAATCCAACGGCGAATCGAAAACCCCGTAGGGGCGGGCTTCCACGCCCGCCCGAGCAACCTTGCAAATTTGCGCAACCCCGATGGCGATGCACAAACCGTAGGGGCGAACTGTGTTCGCCCGCGGACGGACAAGGATGTCCGTCCCTACGCGTCACGCCGAAACTTGCTGAAACCCTAGGAAACGACACTTAAGGTCGTTCCCTACTCAGAATCACAGCTTCACGCAACCGCCTAAAACTTGAACGCCGTATTCGGCTGTGCGGTGCTCGCTCTTTCACCGTTTGCAAGCATCGGCACAGCGGGGAACGACTTCCCGGCGGTTTCGTCGAGCGCGGTAGTGAGCGATTTTAACTGTGCCGCAGAAAGTGTCGAGACGAGTGCCTCGGCAAGCGTATTGTCGAGCGCGGGCAGTGTTCTTGCAAAGCCTTTGACGGCGCGGGCGCGCAAAGTGTCACGGTACACCGCGCCGTCTGCTGCCGATTTTTCCAAAAGCTCCAATCTGTCGGCAAGCGCGGTCAGCTCCGCGCGGGAAAGCGTCAGCGTATCCGCCGTTTTTTCGCGAATCGCCTTGCAAAGTGTCTCCGCACTGCGGTAAGACTTCGTCACGCCTGCATTCTTCTGCGCAGGCACGGCGACAAACGACCATTCGTAGGCATCTGTCGGCTCGTCCAGAATATAATGGCAGAGCTTGCCGTCATATACTTTGCCGCGTCGGTGACCGCAGGGGCTTTGGCGCTCATCCGCGCCGCAGACCGAGCAGCTTCGCTTGGCAACGGCACACCCGACGGACACCTCTTTTTTGATGCCCGCATCGATTTCCGCAATCAGCGTTTCATTTTTCGCAATACGCGGCAGGTAACTGCGTGCGAGCAAATAGGTATAGTCCTCTCCGCAGGCGGTTTTGCGTGTGGAATCGACCACAATCTGCGTTTCGAAGGTGCGCGCACTTTGGTCGGCGGCGTCCATACTGTGATTGAGAATCGCGGTTTTCCCCTCGAACAGCGGCGCGAGTGCGTGCAGTGCCGACACGGAAAAACGCTCGCCGTCACGGTCAATTTCGTTGTCGCAAAGCACCGCAGAGAACACATACACCTCATCGGCAGACAGCTTTTTCTTCGTAAATCGGTTGATTTTTTCCAAGGTCTCGTCGGAGACCGCCCCGCTTTCGGGCTGGGTCTTGTATTGTTTTTGCATTTTAGTTCCTCCTTTCGGGTGAAATGTGTGTGGATTTTTGACGGATAGAAGCCGCAACCTTGCTCGTCCGTGCGTTATCGTAGGGACAGCCCTCGCGTCTGTCCGCTTTCGGGCGCAGAATCCCTCCGTCACGCGCTTTGCGCGTGCCACCTCGGAGCAAGCAGATGAGATGCTTGGGGAGCAAACTCCCTCCGTCACGCCTACGGCGTGCCACCTCCCTCGAGGAGGGAGGCATATAAGGATTTTTGATTATAATTGCTCCAAAATCTCTTTTGTCTGCGCATCCAAATGGCGGGCAGTGGCTTCCTCCACCGTGTCGCGCAGCAGAATGTCATCCCATACAATTTCCGTTTTCCCCGTATAGCCGTAAGCGCGCAGATGCGTGCGGCAAACCGTTTCGAGCACAGGCGTCAGCACACGGCGGTAATGCTCCAGTTCTGTTGTCAGCAAATCCGCCTGCTCCGATGCCATTCGCTCGGTTGTAGACCAAGAAAGTCCCAGCATATACGGCGGGAGCGAGAGCTTTGCAACGATCTGCTCCAGCATTTGGCGCACGGGCACCTCACTGTCTAAAATCTGATTGTCCGCGCCGATGACTTTAATATCAACATCGCCTACGGCAACAAAATCGCGCACCTCGTGGCTGCGCATCGCTTCGCTCCACTGTGACGCGACCTGCATGGCACGTTCCTTGGCATACGCCTTGCCGCCCATATCGTCCCCCGGCTTGTAAGTCACGGCGAAGCGCACATTGCCCACGCGCTCCCAGTTCTGCCCGACTGCGTTATAAATTTTTGTAAGCACGGAGCTTACAAACGGCAACCCGCTGAGCAAAGATGTGCCGTACACTTCGCCTGGTTGTGCACCCAAGGTGCACACCAGCAACATATCCTGATGCGGCAGGGGCGTGTCCGTCAAATCGTCGGCGGGCAGCACCTCGGGACGGCGAAAATCGGATTTACTGCGGTGCAGGCGGTATGCCGTGTGCGGCGCATTGTATAAATACTGAATTTTTCCCGTACGGTCAGGCACCATTTCCGCTACCGCCGTGCCATAGGTTAAAAGCTGTTCGAAAAAGCAGTCCAAAAAGCTTTGCAGGGATACACTGCCGCTGTCGGCGGGCACGTTTTTGCAGAATTCGTCCAAAATCGGCTGAAAGCGTTTATCGGCACAGACAGCCTGAAACCCGCCTGTCAGACGAATCAGCTTGTAAATGCCCGCGTCGATGACGGGAATCGCCTCGCGCAGGGTGCGGTATAAATCCCCGCAAAGCGCAGGCGGCACGCTGTATGTGCCGAGTGCGCCGAACGGCTCTCGAAACGGCGCGCCGCCGCTTGCCAATACGGGCGGATTTTCGGGGACTGCATCTTGTTTTTTTCGGGATTTTGCCATCATATCACCTCCCTTTTACAGGCGACGGCAAAGAAGCTGTCGGGCTCGTCGTGCAAGATACTGCTGACAAAGTAGCGCATATCGTCCATCGCGTGGTCATTTTCCTTTTTGACGGCATCGTACCGCGCATTTTCATCCCAGCGGTATAAAGAAAATTCCCGAATGATGTCGGGACAGCACCTGCAAATGCGGATTTCCCGTTTTTTGAGTGCGTCCGAGGTCTTGCGAATCCCGCCGAGCACGTCGTTATCTGCACGGCGGACGGCGAACTCTCCGTGACGGCGGATGCATTCGATAAACGACGCCGCCGACGGGTCTACCAAAACACAGTCTACGGTTCTGTCGCCGATGAGGGTGCAAAGCGAACGGTAATATTCCTCATCGGTCATCTGAAAGCCTTCTCGCTTGGAGCTGTGGTAGAACTCGTCAATGCGGTACCACGCGCCGTCGCTTTGTCCCCAAAGCCCCATCGAGGTGGGGTTGACTGTTCCGTAGTCACACGAGACAATAAAGCGCGTAAAGCTGCGCGGCACGTCGTAAAGATAACTGCCGTCAAAAAACGGATACACAAGACCGTCGCACGCGACCCATTTGCCCTCGACAAACCGCTCGTAAAACGCACCGCTGTAAAGCGAACGGTAGCGGTCGAGCATCGCGGGTGACAGCGAGGGATTGTCCTGCATGCGGAAATGGAGATACAGACAGTTTTTCTCTGCCCGCTTTAAAATCCATTCCTGATAAAACCAGTGCGCGGGATGCTCGGGATTGCAGTTGAACCACAGCCGCGACCCCTCCACGGAACAGCGTGCAATCGCCTGTTCGCAAAAGGAACGGGGCATCAGCGCCGCCTCATCCAGCATCACGCCCGCAAGCGTCATCCCCTGAATGAGCGCAGCAGAGGATGCATCCTTGCCGCCGAAGAAATAAAAGCGGTTTCTGCGCCCGCCTTTTTCAATTTCCACCAAATTCTTGGATGTTTGCTCGCGGCAGGTAAATCCAAGTTCACGCAAAAGCGGCAGAAGCGGCATGACCACATTCCGCCGCAGACCTGTAACGGTCTTGCCGCACAGCGCGAAGCTTTGGTCGGAAAATTTGTAAAACGCCCAAAACACGAAGGAAAGCGACATACAGACGGTTTTGCCGCTGCGTACTGCGCCGTCGCAGATGATGGCGTCAAAGGTATGAAAGGGGCTTTCGTCGCACCACCAAGTCAAAAGCTCTAATTGCTTTTGCGAAAACTGTTTAAAGGCAGAGGATTTCATTCGTTTTCCGCTCCGTTTCCGCAAATTGCCGCCGCAGAACGTTCCAGTGCGCGGTAGAACGGCAGTGCGCCGTCCGCAGTTTCGCATTCCAGCGCCGAAAGCCGGTCAAGCGCCTTTTGGCGGTCAAAGAATTTGATTTCTAAGCCGCCGCCCTTCGGACGCTTGATTTCCGAAACCAAGAACAAATCCAGCGTTTCAGGATCGAGTGCTTCTCCCGTTTCGCTTGCAAACAACAGCCGTATTGCGTCCGCAACCGAGCCGAATGCCAATCGGCGGTAGCCCGCGAGTAGCTCTGCGTGCGTGGCGGTCTGCTCCGCCTCGAGCGCGGTGATCTTCTCCCGCACCGCTGTCTGTGACAGCAATCTCTGTGCCGCCTTTTCGGGGAACAGCAAAAATCCCGCCGCGCTTGCCGCCTCGCGCCCGTTACGGGTGCGGACGAACGCACGGCAGAACGCCGTTTCCTTTTGGGAAAGTGTGGTTTTCATATATGGTCTCCTTTTTGTTTCGTATCCGTTTAAAAAGAACAGATACCTTTGATGCTCGGAGCCGCACGGAATCGCGCACGCTCCGTTTCGAAAGCGCCTTTCACCTATACCTTGAAACAGCAGAGATTTCACGCAATTTCGTGCAACACTTTCAAAGAAAATGTTGATTATCTTAAAAATTTTCAAAAAATCCGCACAACCAAACATCGGTGCACAATCCGTAGGGGCGGGTTTCCACGCCCGCCCGAGCAAATTTTAATTTTGAATAAACCCAACGACGAACCGCAATATCGTAGGGGCGCTTGCGCGTTGCACCCGAGGAAATCAAAAAAATTCGCACAAACGAAAAAACGGCGCGAGCAAGCCCGCGCCCTACATCGTAGGGGCGAACTGCGTTCGCCCGCGGACGGACAAGGATGTCCGTCCCTACACGCAAATCAATTTCACTCTGTGCTGTGTGCGCACACTCCCCCAGTCACGCCTGCGGCGTGCCAGCCCCCTCGGAGAGGGGGCGTTAAGTTGTTTGTAGATTATAGCCTCCCTACAACAACATTCACAAAAATTTCATAACTTTTTTGTTGACAATAAAAAAAGAATCGCGTAAAATTACTTCGTTAACCGATTAAATATAAATCGACTAAATTTTAATTTTTCGTGCCGCGGCATATTTGTATTGTGCGGTACGAAAACATTTTTTCAAAATCCAACCGAAAGGAGTGCTTTTGTGACCGAGCAATATAAAGCGGTTTCCCGCCTGCTCCATGACCTCGAATGGGAGCGGCATTTGGTGGTGCACCGCGCCCTGCGCGACAGCGAGGTGTATTTCGGACAGCCGCCGATTTTGGACGCACTTGCCGAATACGGTGTTTGCACACAGAACGAGCTTGCCAAAGCGCTGAACGTCTCGCCCGCGTCGGTTGCCGTATCTCTGCGGCGTATGCAAAAAAGCGGATTAATTGAAAAAGAGGCGGACGCCGACGACCTGCGGCGCAATTTTGTGCGCCTGACCGAAAAAGGCAAAGCACAGCACGAATTTATACACAAGTGCTTCGGCGAAATTGACCGCAAGCTGTATGCGGGCTTCACCGAGGAAGAGCTTGCAGCGCTTCAGGAGATGCTTGCCCGACTTTGCGGCAATCTCGCGGCGGATTTGCCGCAGACACAGGCGTTTTCGGAAATGATGAAAGAAGAATTTTGTGCAGGAGGTGACCCTTGTTATGGGAAAACTGATTAAATATGCAAAACCGTATTGGCTTCAGTCCGTGATTTGCCCGTTTTTGATGATCGGCGAAGTGGTCTTGGAAATGCTGATTCCATTGTATATGTCTAAAATGGTCGATGTCGGCATTGAAAACGGCGATATGGATTATGTATTGCTGACCGGCGGAAAAATGCTGATGTTCGCGGGGCTGTCTCTGCTGTGCGGTGCGTTGGCAGCCAGGCTTGCGGCAGTCGCGAGTATGGGCTTGGGTGCACGCGTGCGCGAGGCGATGTATCAACGGATTCAAACCTTTTCCTTTGCCAATATCGACAAATTCAGCACCGCATCGCTTGTCACGCGAATGACAACCGACGTGACCACCGTGCAGAATATGTATCAAATGATGCTGCGCATCTTTTTCCGCGCACCGTTGCAATTCGTCTGTGCGATGTTTATGAGCTTTTCGCTGAGCCGACAGGTGTCCCAGGTGTTTTTATATGTCATCCCGCTGATTCTCGTCACCTTGGTGATTTTCGGGCCGATTGCAATGAAGCGCTTCAAAAAGATGTTTGAAATGTTTGACGGCTTAAACGCCTCCGTGCAGGAGAACCTGATTGCCATCCGCGTGGTGAAAGCGTTTGTACGCGGCGACCACGAAAAGAAAAAATTTAAAACTGCCAATGACAATTTGATGGCAGCGGCGGTTTCGGCGGAAAAGCTGATGGTGACCGCACAGCCGCTGATGATGATCGCCGTATTCGGCACGATTCTCGCGATTTCCTATATTGCCTCGAAGCTGATTGTCGGCGGCGAAATGGAAATCGGCGCACTTGCCGCCATTCTGCAGTACGTGATGCAGATTTTAATGTCGGTCATTATGATTGCGATGATTTTCGTGACCTATGTAATGTCCCGTGCGGCGGCAACCCGTATTCAGGAGGTGCTTGACGAAGAACCCGACATCAACGACGACAGCGCAGACCCCGCATTAAAGGTGAAAAACGGCGAAATTGTATTCCGTGACGTTTCCTTTAAATACAATAAAGACGGTGAAAAGAACGTGGTGGACCACGCCGATTTCACCATTCGTTCGGGCGAAACCGTCGGCGTCATCGGTGGCACGGGCAGTGCCAAGACAACACTCGTCAGCCTGATTCCGCGTCTGTACGATGTCACCGAGGGCGAGGTGCTCGTCAGCGGGCATAACGTCAAGCAGTATACGATTGAAGAATTGCGCGAAGCGGTCAGTATGGTGCTTCAAAACAACGTTTTGTTTTCGGGCACAATTGCCGAAAACCTGCGCTGGGGCGATGAAAATGCCACGGATGAAGCGTTGGTTGCCGCATGCAAATCCGCACAGGCACACGACTTCATTTCTGCATTCCCCGATGGGTATGAGACCGATCTCGGGCAGGGCGGCGTCAATGTTTCGGGCGGGCAGAAGCAACGTCTCTGCATTGCACGCGCCCTGCTGAAAAAACCGAAAATTCTGATTTTAGACGATTCCACCAGCGCGGTGGATACCTTCACCGACAGCAAAATCCGCGAAGCGTTCAAAAACGATATTCCGAATACCACAAAAATCATCATTGCACAGCGTATCAGCTCTGTAGAGGATGCCGACAAAATCATCGTTTTAGACAACGGCAAAATCGCCGACATAGGCACACACGCAGAGTTGCTCGAACGCAGTCCGATTTACAGCGAAGTATACTATTCCCAGCAAAAGGGAACCGCTCTGGAAGGGGGTGCACAGTAATGCCGAAACCGAAGAATATGAAATTTCAAAAGCCGAAAAACACAAAGCATACGGTTTCCCGATTGATGGGCTATCTGGCACGGCGCAAATGGCTGTTGGTTTTGGTCGTGATTTTGGTGCTGTTGAGCACCGCAGGCATGCTGTCCGCCTCGTATTTCATTAAAATTCTGACGGATGACTTTTTAAAACCGATGGTAGAGGTCGGCATTGAGAACGCCGATTTTAAACCGTTGCTTCTCACGATGGGCAAAATGGGCGGCCTGTTTCTGTTCAGCGCGCTTGCCTCTTACGGCTATGCACGCATTATGCTGACACTGTCACAGTCCACCGTCAATACCATCCGTAAGGATTTGTTTGACGCGATGCAGGATTTGCCGATTTCCTATTTCGACACCCATACCCACGGCGATTTGATGAGCCGTTACACCAACGATGTGGACACCGTCCGTAACTTTTTAAGCCAAGGCTTCGTGCAGACGATCTCGTCCCTTGTATCGGTCGTCGGGACATTCGCAATGATGTGCGTGCTGAGCGTGCGACTAACCGCCGTTATGCTGGTGTTTATCGCAATTATGCTGCTGATTATCAAAAAAATCGGCTCCAAAAGCTCGAAATATTTCCGCCGTCAGCAAAAGGCGCTCGGCGCGGCAAACGGCTATATTGAAGAAACCATTGAAGGGCAGAAGGTCGTCAAGGTATTCAACCACGAAAAAAAGGTGATGGACGAATTCGCGGCTTTAAATGACGAACTGCAGCACGCCGCCACACAGGCGAACACCTTCGCCAGCATTCTGATGCCGATTATGGGCAATTTCTCCCATTTGGTTTATGCCACACTTGCGGCAATCGGCGGCGCATTTGTCATTCACGGCTCTATGAGCGTCGGCACGATTCTTTCCTTCCTGCAATATAACCGCTCCTTCACCCAACCGCTGACAAACCTCTCCCAGCAGTTTAATAATATTTTGTCTGCACTTGCAGGTGCGGAACGGATTTTCGACGTGATTGACCAAAAGCCTGAAGCCGATGACGGGTATGTTCTGCTCGTCAACGCCAAGGAAAATGCAGACGGCACGCTTTCGGAATGCACCGAGCATACGGGGCTTTGGGCTTGGAAGCACACCCACACCGCCGACGGGTCGGTGACCTATCAGCGCTTGCAGGGCGATGTGGAATTTGAAAACGTGATTTTCAGCTACGACGGCAAAAAGACCGTGCTCAACGATATTTCTCTGTATGCAAAGCCGGGGCAGAAGATTGCGTTTGTCGGTTCTACGGGCGCGGGCAAAACGACGATTACCAATCTTTTGAACCGATTCTATGAAATTCAGTCAGGCAAAATCCGTTATGACGGCATCAACATTCAGAAAATCAAAAAAGCGGATTTGCGCCGTTCTCTCGCGATGGTTTTGCAGGATACGCACTTGTTTACAGGCACGGTTGCGGACAATATCCGTTACGGCAATTTGGACGCGACTCAGGAGCAGATTGAAGAGGCGGCAAAGCTTGCCAACGCGCACGATTTCATCACCAGACTGCCGAACGGCTACGACACCGTGATTACGGGCGACGGTGCGAACCTGAGCCAAGGACAGCGCCAATTGCTCGCCATTGCACGCGCCGCCGTTGCCGACCCGCCCGTGCTGATTCTCGACGAAGCGACCAGCTCCATCGACACGCGCACGGAACACCTGATTGAACAGGGTATGGATAAGCTGATGCAGGGCAGAACCACTTTTGTCATTGCGCACCGTCTTTCCACCGTTCGCAACGCCGATGCCATTATGGTCTTGGAGCACGGCGAAATTATTGAACGCGGTGACCATGATGATTTGCTTGCACAAAAGGGCAAATATTATCAGTTGTATACCGGGCAGTTCGAGCTGTCGTAAGTATAGGCGATAAAAAAGCATACAAAAACCCCCGTTCTCTCCAGAAAGAGAGAGCGGGGGTTCGTATATCTGTGGGAGGCAACACGCACATCGTCCCCCCACTTATTTATTCGTTGCCTTTTTCTGTAAGAATTCCGATGCCGAGGTCAGAAAGCTGTACCCCGTCCACTGCGGCGGGGCATTCGGTCATCGGCTCGGAAGCGTTCTGCACCTTTGGGTAAGCGACCACATCGCGCAAAGACGATGCACGGAGCATCTGCATACACAGGCGGTCCAAACCGATACCCATGCCGCCGTGCGGCGGCGCGCCGTAACGGAACGCATCCAAAAGATAACCGAATTTTTCCTGTGCCTCTTCTTTTGTCAGTCCCAGCAAATCGAAAATACGCCCCTGCAATTCGGGATTGGTAATTCGGATCGAACCACTGGACATCTCGATACCGTTGAGCACCAGGTCGTACGCTTTGGCGCGCACCTTCGCCTTGTCGGTTTCGAGATATTCAAGACACTCGTCCATGGGCGCGGTAAAGGGATGGTGCATCGCGACAAAATCGCCCAACTCCTCATCGTAGTCGAAGAACGGGAATTCGGTAATCCACAAAAGATTGAATTTGTCCTGCGGGATAATATCCAATTTCTGTGCAACGGTCTGACGCAGTGCGCCGAGTACGGACAGCACATGGCTGTTGTTGGCGTCCGCGACCACGAAAATCACATCGCCCGTTTCGGCTTCGGTCTTTTCGAGAATCGCCTGCATTTGCGCATCGGTCATAAACTTCGCAAACGAGCAAGCCATACCGTCCGTGTTCATCCGAATCCAGGCAAGCCCCTTTGCGCCGATGCCCTTGACAAACTCGGTCAGCTTGTCGATTTCTTTTCGCGTGAGCACGGACGCGGCGTTCTTCGCGTTTATTGCGCGGACGGAGCCACCGTTTTCGACTGCGCCCTTGAACACGACAAATTCGGAATCGCACACAGCGTCGGTAATGTCACAAAGCTCCATACCGTAGCGGGTGTCGGGCTTATCCGAGCCGTACCGCTCCATCGCTTCTTTATAGGTAAGTCTGGGCAGGGGCGTTTCGATGTCGACACCGATTGCCTCTTTGAACACGCGCTTCATAAAACCCTCGCCTATGGCGAGCACATCTTCCATATCGACAAACGACATTTCAAAGTCGATTTGTGTGAATTCGGGCTGACGGTCGGCACGCAAATCCTCATCACGGAAGCAACGCGCCAACTGCATATAACGGTCAAAGCCTGCCACCATAGAAAGCTGTTTGTACAGCTGAGGCGACTGCGGCAGTGCGTAAAAACTGCCCTTATGGATTCTCGACGGCACCAGAAAATCGCGCGCGCCCTCGGGCGTGGAACGAATCAGCATCGGGGTTTCAATCTCGATAAAGCCGTTTTCATCAAAATAATCACGGGTAATTTTCGCAATTTTATGGCGCATTAAAATATTCTGCTGTAAATCGGGACGGCGCAGGTCGAGATAACGGTATTTGAGCCTTGTGAGCTCTTCCGTTTTGCAGTCCGCCGAAATTTCAAAGGGCGGCGTTTCGCTTTTTGCGAGCAGGCGCAGTTCCTGTACCTCTAATTCTACATCGCCCGTGGGGATGTCCGCATTTTTCGCCGCGCGTTCGCGCACAACACCTTTCGCGGCAACTACATACTCCGAGCGCAGGGTGAATGCCTTTTCAAACACTTCGCGTTCCGTATGCTCGGTAAATGCCAGCTGTAAAATCCCTGTTCTGTCCCGCAAATCCACAAAAATCAGTGCGCCGAGGTCGCGCTGTTTTTGCACCCAGCCGCAGACAATCACCTCTTCGCCGATATTCGCCGCGGTAAATTCGCCGCAGTAATGCGTGCGTTTCCATCCGTTCATGGTTTCCATTATTTTGCACCTCCGATTATCTGTGCAAGGTCTGTTTCCGAAAGTCCCAAATCGTCAAAGCCCGCCATAGCGTCCTGTATGACAAGGGATTGAAAGGCATCGGTGAAATCATCTAAAGAAATTTCCGTAAGATTGCCGTTCTGCATGTTTTTCAGCTGTGCTTTGCGTGTTTCCAATTCTGTATCGCCCAAAACGACCGTGTACAGCGCACCCAGCTTATCCGCATATTTCATTTGCGCTTTTAAGCCTCGTGAAACCGTATCAAACTGCGCCGACAAGCCCTCTTCACGCAGGTCGAGTGCCAGACGCGCCGCTTCGATATTCGCCGCCTCGCCCATGCTCGCAAGATAAATATCACATTTCGGGGGTGCGGGCAGTTCCGTTTTCTGCGCTTCCATCAGCAACAGCAAGCGTTCAAGCCCTAAACCGAAGCCGCACGCCGCCATCGGCTTACCGCCCAATTCCTCTAAAAGCCCGTCATATCTGCCGCCGCCGCAGACCGTGCCCTGCGCGCCGATTTCCTTGGAAACAAATTCAAATACGGTGCGGGTGTAATAGTCGAGTCCGCGCACAATTTCGGGATTCACGGTAAAGTCGATGTGCATCGCGGTAAGATATTTCTGCACCGCTTCAAAGTGTGCACGGCAGTCGCCGCATAGGTAGTCGAGGATTTTCGGTGCGCCCGCCGCGATTTCCGAGCAGACGGGACTTTTGCAGTCGAGAATACGCATTGGGTTGCGCTCGAGCCGTCCGCGGCAGGTATCGCACAAATCCTCTTTACGCGCTTCAAAATAGGTTTTTAATGCATTTTGAAATTCCTTACGGCACGTCGGACAGCCGATGGAGTTAATCTCCAGGGAAAGATTCCGAATGCCGAGGAAATTGAACACCGTGTGTGCCAGCGCAATAATTTCCGCATCCGCGGCAGGCGTTGCCGCGCCGAAGGATTCCACACCGAATTGGTGGAATTCGCGAAGTCTGCCCGCCTGCGGTTTTTCGTAACGGTAGCAGGAAGTCAGATAATAAATTTTTTGCGGCAGCGGGTCGTTAAACAAGCCGTTTTCCAGGAACGCGCGCGCCGCGCCCGCTGTCCCCTCGGGACGAAGCGTCACAGAACGCCCGCCCTTATCTTCAAACGTATACATTTCCTTTTGCACGACATCCGTCGTTTCGCCGACTGAACGGTGAAACAGCTCTGTATGCTCAAACACGGGTGTGCGCATTTCAAGAAAGCCGAAATTTTCGGCAACCTCGCGCACCGCGCTTTCGACGTACTGTGTTTTGTAGCTTTCCTTCGGCAATAAATCAAGTGTGCCTTTCGGCGCATTGGTAATCAGTGCCATGTAAATTGTCCCCTTTAAGTAGAGATTTTCCCCCTCTCAAAAAGAGGGGGAAAACGCTGTTGTTCTATTTTTATTTCGGATTGACGATATCGCGCCAGTCAAGGTCGCCGCGCTCCAGCGAATGAATAATCGCCTCGGCGGTAGCGATATTGGTTGCAACGGGAATATTATGGACGTCGCAAAGCCGCAAAAGGCTGTTCTCCTTCGGTTCGTGGGGCTTTGGATTTAAGGGGTCGCGGAAAATCAGCAAAAGGTCAATTTCGTTGCAGGCAATACGCGCACCGATTTGCTGGTCGCCGCCCTGCGAACCGCTTAAAAACCGTGTGATTTTCAAACCTGTCGCTTCCGAAACCATTTTGCCCGTTGTTCCCGTCGCGCAAAGATTGTGCCGCGACAAAATGCCGCAGTAGGCAATACAAAACTGTGTCAGCAGTTCTTTCTTAGAGTCATGCGCCATCAAAGCAATATTCATCGGTCTCTCCTCACTTTCATTCAAAATACCGATAAAACTTGTATACCGCTTATTATAATAGCAAAAAAAAAACAAGATTTCAACAATTTTTTTGAAACAGAAAGGAAATTTACAAACAAATTATCTTTAAAATCATGCCATATCCAAACAAACACCGCAGAAGCCTTGTGTTCCTGCGGTGTTTAAAAGCATCTGTGCGCTATGGTTAACCATAGCGCACGCGTCCGAACACGATTTTCGCGGCAGTATTTCCGCCTCTGCTTTGTTAAAATCCTCGTCAATCCGAAAGGATTGACTGCGATTTTGCCGTGCAGAGACAAAAATCCCGCTCCCGAAAATTCTACGACCCAAAAGGCGCGGATTGCGGTGCAATTTTGGACGCAGAGCGCGAAGCAAGGCTAACGCCTTGCGAGAGCGATAAGTTGAAAAGTGCCCGTAGGACACGCCTTTTAGGCGTGTCCTGACGCGTGTACTATGGTTAACCATAAACAGGGATGCGATTTTTTGAAACAAACACAAAAAAGCCAAATCAGCAAAGAGCATATTATTCAAACGGCAATTACAGAATTCGGAAAGTATGGGTTTGCCTCCGCTTCCGTTAACCGTATTTGTGAAAACGGCGGTATCTCAAAAGGCAAGCTGTATCACCACTTTAACGGCAAATCAGAAATTTACTTGGATGTAATTACCTATTGTTACGAGATGTTCGCGGTACATATGCGGCAGTTTCATGTAGACACGGCGGTCAGCTTGGAAAAAAATCTGCTTGCCTGTTATCAGCTGTTCAGTAAGTTTTGGTATTTACACCCCGAAATGCTGAATTTATTTGTGGAATCCCGCACATTTCCGCCGTCGGAGCTACGAGAGGAAATTATGGAAACACGTTCCCGATTTTTCAATCAAGCGGTAAAAGAAAAACTGCGCGAAATTGTGCTTTTCCATTTTCCGAATAATGAAACACAGCAAAAAATACTTGTCGGGCTTTGTTTTACGGCGATTGATTACATTACCTCAAGCGTTGCTTCCCCCGCCATTCATCCGCAGGAAAATTTAGAAGGGTATATTCACGCACAAAACGATTTATTTCAAAATGCCATTCATATTTTTCTGTACGGCTGTCTGCAAACAAATACACAGCAAAACTGAACATATTTATAATAATACTAAAGCTGTTTTACCCGCACAGATAAAACAGCTTTTGCTTTTATTTCGGAATGCTTTGCAACAAACGGTGCACTTCCGCCTCTGTTCCGACAGGCAGTTCATCGGCAAGCGCCGTCAGCAAGCAATGCGCGGAAATTCCGCCGAACGGCTTTAACATTGTTTCACTGACGGACACACCCATTTTTGCCGCAAAACCGCCGATGCTTGCAAGAACGGTATTTGCCGCTTTTTCATTTTGCAAAATACAGGAAATACGGTCATATACGGAATAGCCTGTTCCGTTTTCCGCGTACAGCTTTTCCGTCTGCACCGTATTTGTGTGTATCGGAATCTGTAAAAGCAAGGCGTTCAGCAACGGCAAGAGTTCCTGCGGCAATTTTCCGCCCGTCATGGAAAACAGCTTTTCTACGGTAAAGCTTTTGCAAAAGGCCAGCATACTCTTGTTTACAGGCAAATGCATTTCATCGGCGGCATACGTTAAGGCACCCGAAAGCAAGGCTTCCCCCGCAGGCGTGCGCATCACCTGCGCCAATGTGCTGTATACGGAAAGATAACCGTCACGCGTTGGGAGTATCATAGGCTGTCTCCTCTCCGAAAGTTTTTTCTTGTGCCTTATTCTCTGCGGCATATAAAATATGCGGCATATCCATACCGTAATACCGCTTGGTAAATTTACCCTTTGCAGTCATGCCGTTGCGCTCGGCAACACGCTGTGATGCGTAATTATTGTCACGGATAATAGAATAAACCTCTTTGGCGCGCAAGGTGTTAAAGGCATATGCTTTGCACGCCTGTGCTGCTTCCGTGGCATACCCTCTGTGCCAATACGCCTTTTGAAACAAATAGCCGATTTCAAGCACTTCGCCCTGCGGCGTAGGCTGTAAGGTTAATCCGCACTGCCCAATCACCGCATCGGTTTCCTTGTGTACAACCGCCCAAAGACCGAATCCGTTTTCTCTGTAACGCCGCAGTTGGTTTTGCAGCCACGCCGTAACCTCTGCATCCGAAAAAGCATGTTCGTACGCATACATTACGTCTTTATCCTGTAAGATTTTACAAAGCGCAGAAAAATCCGACGGACGCAGTTCCCGCAAATATAAACGTGCGGTTTCCAATATCATTTGCATACGCCCCTTTCTTCGCATGTATTATACGGTAAACCGTAACCGTTTTCAAGTACGGTAACGGTTTTGCATTGCAAAATTCCCGAATTTTTTATATACTGTATTAGAATCATCAAGTAAAGGAATTACACCTATGAAAACATTATATATCACCGATTTGGACGGCACTTTTTTAAATGAAAACGGTGTTGTCTCCGAGAAAAGCCGTCAAATTGTCAACCGACTTTCTCAAAAAGGCATGCTGTTTTCCGTTGCAACCGCCCGCAGTATCCTGACGGCGCGCGAGCTTCTGGCAGGACTGCAAATCAACGCGCCGATTGTACTGATGAACGGTGTGTTTCTGTTTGACTTAAACAAAGATAAAGTCGTTTCCTTTCATGAAATTTCTCATGCGGCGTTTACGGAAATTGCTGCTGTCTTTGAAAGGAACGGCAAATCGCCGATGCTTTGGCTGTACGGTGACGACGGCTTGCTTTCTGTACAGTATACGCAGTTGGAGCTTCAGGTTAACCGTGATTTTTACGAAAGCCGCAAGGACAGCTTCGGCGGAAGATTTTACAAAACCGAAGTGCTGTCCGTTCCCAAAGAACAGCATGCGGTATACATCAATTTGGTAGATACCTTTGACGCGCTTCAGCCGATTGCCGAAGCCTTGAAAGCCGTTACGGGCGCGGCATTCGCCTTTTACAGGGATACTTACACCGATTACTGGTTTTTAGAGGTGTACAGCGCAGATGCCAGCAAAGCAAACGGTGCAAAGGAAATCCAAAACACAGTGCATGCCGACCGAATTACTGCTTTCGGTGACAATCTCAATGATTTGACGCTGTTTTCTGTCGCCGATGAAAAATATGCCGTGGAAAACGCGGTTGCGGCATTAAAAACACAAGCGGACGCCGTGATTGAAAGTAACCGAACAGACGGCGTCGCAAAATTTCTTTTACAGAATTTCAGAGAATAACATAGTATTCTGTTTGTATTAAACGTCTGCCAACGGCTTGAATTTTTCGGAATTTGCGCGTAAGATAGACATATAAGTTGTTAATCTTTTGTCAATCGAGACCGCATCGGTTTTGGGCGGCGATTATTTTAGGGGGAAACGCATGCTCGAAAAAATGAATTACAAAGTCAACAAAGAAGTACCGCTGCCCTTGGAAATCATCAACGGGCAGGCGTGCGGTCAGGTGAAAAACTTCCGTCTCGGATTTTTCTCTTTCGGCTACTGCGGCTGTGAAATGATTGCGCTGTATAACGCGACTCTGCTGTTGGGCGGGAACCCGAATCTCGCCGAAATCACAAAGGAGTGTTATAAGCGCTGTGTCTTTTTTTGGGGAATTTTCGGCTCGACGCCCGACTGCCTTCGCTGTTATTTTAAGGATAAGAACATCGGCTACCAAGCCTACCGCAATTATGACAAATTTTGGGCGCGGATTCGCGACGGACGCATCGGCGTAGTCTCCTTTTGGAATGCCAAAAATCCGCTGAAAGGGATACATACCGTCTGTGTTCAAGAGGTAAACGGAAAAATCCGCGTGTATAACCGTTCTAACCACCGCGAAACGCCTGCGGATTATGACCGTCCCGAGGATTTTTTCCCGCGCGGCACACAATTTATTGTCGGCTTCACGGATTTTGATATGGAGAAATACAATGGCTGATAAATCACAGGGAAGGCTCAAAAAATTCTTAGGCATCGCGCCCGACACCAAGCTTTCGCCGATGCTGGCATACAATTCCGCTGTATTTTTAAGCGGCGGGTCTTTTTACATCATCGGCATTTATTTCCTCAGCTTTTTGACCTACGTAGAGGGGCTGTCGGCAACGCAGGCAGGCATTGTCGTGCTTTGCGCCAAGCTGTGCGACGCGATTTCCGACCCGATTATGGGCGTAATTACCGACCATACCCGTTCGCGCTTCGGCAAGCACCGAAAATATATTTTAATCGGCATTATCCCCGTTGCCGTATCGTATTTCTGTATGTGGTATTCGTTCGGCATTTCCGCGCACGGCAACACCACCGCAACGATGATTTACTATATTTTTGCCTATGTGCTGTTCTCCACCGCCTACACGGTCGTGATTGTGCCGCATACGGCAATGTTCCCCGAAATCGCACCCGAATACTCCTTGCGCACACAGTATAATGCCGTGAAAACGATTTTGGATGCGGTCGGGTCATATTCTTCGTTCATTATTTCCGCGATTCTTTTCGGATTTTTTGAAACCGAAAAATTCACAAGCGAATCCCGAAGCAAGTTTTTAATTATGGGCTCGGTTTTATGCTTATGGCTGAGTCTGCCGCTGTTGTATACCTTTTTCGGCACACACGAGCCAAGCTCCTTAAACGAGCCGAAAAGCACTATGACCGTGCAGTCGCTGATTAGAGAATACAAATCCATTCTTTCGGACAAATGCTTTCGGCAGTATTTCATTCTCAGTCTCTTCAACGGTATTGCGCTCGGATTTGTATCCAACACCAGCTATTACTTCATTCGGAACGTAGCACAGCAACCGTCAATGTATTCGCTTTTAACAACGGTTGCAGGCGTCGCCGAGGCGGCGGGATTTCCGCTGAATTATATGCTTTCCATCAAGATTGGAAAACAAGTTCCCGCAAGACTGATGCTCCCGATGATGCTTGCGGCGTTTACGCTGGCACTGTTTGTGAATCCGTCCACGCCCGTTTGGTATATTTTCCTCATTTTCATTTTATATAATTTGGGATTATCCGGTGCAAACTATGTCACCAACAATCTGTTCCCCGATGTGGCGGATGTGGATTATATGATTACGGGTCGGCACAGAGAAGGCACCTTGGCAACGTTTTCCACATTCATTAAAAAGACCATCAGCGGCTTAATGGCAACTTTAACGGGATTTATTTTGACAGGCTTCGGCTTTGATACAACCTTGGATGCCGCAGAGCAGACCGCCAAAGCCATTTGGGGAATTAAATTCACCTATGCAGTCATACCGATGATATTTATCGCCTTTTCGATTTACTGCTCTTTTAAGTATAAAATGCGGAAAAAAGAACATGATTTAATCCGCCGCTCTATTGCGCAAAAGGAAGAAAATGGTACGGCTGTACTGACAGAATCAGAGCAAAAAACATTGGAGAACATAGCGGGAAAACCGTTTGAAACGATGTGGATTGCACAAGGGTCGGATTCCCCCGCTTCTGTTTGACAAAGCAAACTGAAAATTCGGCTTGTTTTGCTGTTTACGGTTGACAAACAAAGTAAAACAGTATAGAATATTTTTCGACATAAAAATATTTCCTTATAGAGAGTGACGGAGGGACAGGCCCTGTGAAGTCCGGCAACCTGCATTAAGCAAGGTGCCAAATCCCACAGCATTTTTGCTGAAAGATAAGGTGACAGAAAGCACCTTGGCTCACAGCGCCTGCGGTGCTTTTTATTTGTGTAATAGAGACAAAGGAGTATACACTATGGCAAGACATCTTTTTACATCCGAATCGGTCACAGAGGGGCATCCCGACAAAATCTGTGACAATATTTCCGATGCGGTGCTGGACGCAATCCTTGCGCAGGACCCGAACGGGCGTGTCGCGTGCGAAACCACCTGCATCACCGACCATATCATGGTCATGGGCGAAATCACCACCAGTGCAAAAATTGATATTGAAAAAATCGCACGTGACGTTGTCTGTGAAATCGGGTATGACAGCGATGAAAAAGGCTTCAACGGAAATACCTGCCGAGTGGATATTGCCATCGACAAACAGTCGGCGGATATTGCGTTGGGTGTAGACGCCTCTTACGAATTAAAAGAAGGACAGAAGGACGATTATAATCTGCACGGTGCGGGTGACCAAGGCATGATGTTCGGTTATGCCTGCGACGAAACCGAGGAGCTTATGCCCTTGCCGATTTCTTTGGCGCATAAGCTGGCCATGCAACTGACGAAGGTACGCAAAGACGGCACACTCCCCTATTTGCGCGCAGACGGTAAAACACAGGTCACCGTAGAATATGACGACAACGACCAGCCTGTGCGCATCGATACCATTGTTATTTCTTCTCAGCACAGCGCGAATGTGGAATTGCAGAAAATCCGCACGGATATTTTGAAATATGTGATTAAGCCGATTGTGCCCGAAAGTTTATTTGACGACGACACAATTATTTATGTGAATCCGACAGGGCGCTTTGTTACAGGCGGTCCCGCAGGTGACAGCGGACTGACGGGCAGAAAAATTATCGTGGATACATACGGCGGCATCGGACGCCACGGCGGCGGTTGCTTCTCAGGCAAAGACCCGACAAAGGTGGACCGTTCAGCGGCGTATGCGGCACGTTATGTTGCCAAAAATATTGTAGCAGCGGGACTTGCGAAAAAATGCGAGATTCAGTTGGCGTACGCCATCGGTGTGGCAAATCCCGTTTCGGTGATGGTGGATACATTCGGCACGGGCGTGCTTGCGGATGATGTTTTAAGCGAAATCGTGACGGAAGTATTTGACCTTCGTCCTGCGGCAATTATTGATTATTTGGATTTGCGCCGTCCAATTTACCGTCCTTTGGCGGCTTACGGTCATTTGGGGCGCACAGATTTAAATGTCCGCTGGGAACAGACCGACAAAGCGGATACATTAAAACGTGCGGCAGGTACAAAATAATTTAAAAATCCAAAATTTGGAAAATGTATAAAGCAGTTTTTTCAACACATACTAATCGCAAGGTGAAGAGAGTCAAATCCAATATGGTTTAAAACGGAATATTTCCGCTAAAATCGCGTTCAAGCTCTCGACATACAGCATCACCTTAACCATAGCGTTCACGTCCGAACACGCCCAAAAGGCGTGTCTTGCGGGTCGTAGAATTTTCGGGTGCAGAATTTTTGTCTCTGCGCGGCAAAACCGCAGTCAATCCTTTCGGATTGACGAGGATTTTAACAAAGCAGAGGCGAAAAGACTGCCACGAAAATCGTGTTCTGACGTGTGCGCTATGGTTAACATTGATAAGGAGTTGAAAAAATATGCTGGATAGAATCGCGTTGATTTTGGTCATCATCGGCGGCATCAACTGGGGCTCAATCGGTCTTTTTCAGTTTGACATTGTCGGCTGGATTTTCGGCGGTCAGGCTGCTGTTGTCAGCAGAATTATCTATACCCTCGTTGCGATTGCGGCGGTTTGGTGTATCTCTCTGCTGTTCCGTGAAAGCGAAGTTCTTGCTTCTGCGAGAGATGAGTAATTTTTATAAAATCGATTCGAATCAGAACAAGAAAACCGTGTTCTTTTCAAAGGAACACGGTTTTTGTTATGCTTTACTGTTTTTCTTCGGGACTCTGCGGCGTAACGTACAGTGTATTATATACGTGATAAATTACCTTTCCCGGCTTTGCACCGACAGGTTTTTTGATATTTTTAATGCGTGTATAATCCACGGGGACCTTTTGCGCCTCGCGCGCACTGCTGAAAAATGCGGCAATCTGTGCGGCTTCCGTGATGGCGAGGTCGGTAATTTCACGGTTTTCGGAAAGTAAAATCGTATGCGATCCCGCAAAATTCTGTGTGTGCAGCCATATATCATAATTTTTTGCCGTTTTTAAAGTCAGCTTATCGTTTTGCACATTGTTGCGCCCGACCAAAACCTTGAAGCCATCAGACGTGGTAAAGCTGTAAGGCGGCGTTTCCTTCGGCAGACGCTGTTTTCCGCCCTTTTTGCGTTTTAGGTAGCCGCCGTCAATCAGCTCCTGCCGAATCAGTGCCAACTCGCTTTCGGTATCAGCACGCGACAGGGTATCTAAAACACTTTCAAAATACAACAGCTCCTGTTCGCCCTTTTCAATCAGCTGTTGCAGCATTTTTTCGGCTGTATGCGCCTTTTTATAGGCTTTATAGTATTTTTGTGCGTTCTGTGCAGGCGTCCATGCGGGATTTACCGCAATACGCTCAATTTTTCCGTCTTCGTAATAGTTGGGGACTTCGTAAACGCTTACACCCTTTTTCAGCATATACTGATTCGCCTGTATCAATTCCGCAGACACGCGCAGATTTTCCTTGTCGGCACACGCCTGCAATTCCCCTTTTTGGTTGGCAATTTTTCGGACAGTACGTTCCTGCAAGGTATGCAGGGCACGGTACAAATCGCCCGCCTTCCGCTTGGCGCGCAGCTGACGGTCACGTTCAAAGTAAAAACCGTCCAAAAGCGCACAAAACGAGGTGCTGTAAGATTTTTTATAAAAGTTTTCATACTGCGCAATATCTAAAAACGAAAAATCACACGGCTTTTCTTCTGCATTATATACCACACAATATGCAGATATATTTTCCTGCAATGCGGTTTTCACCGTTTGCAATGCCATTGTTACGCGTGCCGCATCCGTTTCATATACGGCGGCGGTGCTGTCCCCTGCCGCACGGTACGCAAGCTCACGGCTGACAATCGGCGAAATGCCCTCGACGGTTTTCATAAATGCCGAAGAAAGCTGTATGTTCGGATTCAAAAGCACGCGTTCTGCCGCGGTTTCTGCGCTGTCGGTCAGCAGATTGACTTTCTCCTGCCGCGGCGGTAAAACATAAGTACCGCCCGGCAAAACCTCACGGTAAGAGGATTTGTTTTCATCCACACGCTTGACAGCATCGATGATTTTGCCGTTTTGATTGATTAAAATGATGTTGCTGTGCTGACCTGTGATTTCGATGCAAAGTGTGATTTTGACTTTGTCACCGATTTCATTTGTCGCGTCAAAATCCAAAAACAAAATACGGTCAAGCCCCGCCTGACGAATCGCACACAGCTGTGCGCCCGTCAAATGCTTGCGGAACAGCATACACAGCATGGGCGGGTTCTGCGGATTTTCCGTCGGATATTCGGTTAAATGAATTCGCGGGGAAGCGGATTCAGCCGAAAGAAACAAGCGGTATGCCCCGCCGCGCGTGCGCATATGCAGAACGATTTCCGCCTTTGCGGGCTGGTGGACTTTTTCCACCCGCGCGCCGAGTAAGATTTCTTCCAATTCGTTTTTAATAAAATGCAGTGTAATACCGTCAAGCGCCATAGGAAAGGCTCCTTAAATTCATACCGAAAAAATCGGGGAAGTCTGTTTTGAGAGAATACATATAAGCTGCGGGAATTGTGTCTGCACACGGTTACAAAGCACGCGTACAGCAGGCAGTTCCGTTTCAAAATGCCCCGCACAAACTACGGAAATGCCTAAAGCGGCGGCATCCAAAATTTCGTGATGCTTGGCTTCCCCCGTCAAAAACAAATCTGCGCCCTGTGCTTTAGCATCGGCGACAAAGTCTGCACCTGCGCCGCCGCAAACGGCGACACGCCGTATGTTTTTTTCGGGCAGAGAAACGGAAACCCGCGTTTGCAGTGCAGTTTGTACGGTTTTGGCAAAGTCTTTCGCGGACTGATTGGGAACAGAACCGATACGGAAAACTCCGCAGTCGGAAGGTGTAATTTCGATAAGCCCGACCGTTTCTGCCAACACATCATTCACGCCGCCTGCGGCACAGTCATAAGAGGTATGTGCGGAAATGACGGCAATATTATGCTTAGCCGCCTGAAAAGCGGGTGAATCCGCCAAAAACTGCTTTTGCGCACGGAACAAAAACGGATGGTGCGTGACTATCATATCACATTCGGCATCCACGGCTTCCTGCACCAAGTCCATGGTCGCATCGAGTGCAAACAGGATTTTTTGCACCTCTTTTTTGCACGACCCGACCTGAAAGCCGCTGTTGTCCCACGGTTCCTGCGCCGCGAAAGGCGAAATTTCATTTATGTATGCATAAATCTGCTCGGCAAGCATTTTGTATCTCCTTTATTATCCGAAACAGTCGTTTGGATTCTTCGGCATCGGTTATTTGCAAAGCCTCTGCCCGTTTTTGCAGTCGGGCTGTTACTTTCTTCAAAAAAAGCACATTGGTTTCGGTGGGGTTCTGCGGCAATGTACCCGCATAGTCATGCCATTCGGGATAGGTTTTGACTTCGCCGCTGTACCGCGCACAAAGCACCAAATACACGCGCTCCCCTTCCGCTACCGTTTCTTCACGCAGAACGGAAAAACCGTTTTCGCGCAAAGCTCGGCGCACATCCTCAAAATGCGTCATCGGCTGTAAAACAAGCTGTATTTCTTCCTTTTGAAGCCACGGTGTGCTTGCTATCATATCCGCGATTTGATTGCCGCCCATACCTGCCACGGCAATCGCCCCGACTTCCCACGGTACAATATTTTGCAACCCGTCGGAAAGGCGCAGTTCGATTTGCTCCGCAAATCCGTATTGCGCGAGGGTATTTCGAGCGTTTTTTAAGGGATTCGGGTTGATGTCTGCCGCAATGGCGTACCGCGCTTTGCCGTTTTGCAACATCCAAACCGGCAAATATGCGTGGTCTGTGCCGATATCGGCAAAACATTCGCACGGTTCTAAAAAATCCGCTACCAACTGTAAGCGTTCGGTTAATTTCAACATACTTTTATAAAACAGGGGTTGTGACAGCCGTCCCAACCCCTTTTCCGTTTCTTATTTATTCTTCAGGAATTCGTTGATTTTCGCGACCAGTACATCGGCATCTACACCGTGCACCATGCAAGCCTGCTCCACGGTTTCGCCGCGAGAGGACGGACAGCCGAGACAGTGCATACCCATTTCCAAGAAAAACGGAACGGTTTCTCTTTCTTCATCCAAAATATCGCCGATGGTCATATCCTTTGTAATCTCTTTCAGCATCGAAAACACTCCTTTATTTTTCTGAAATTACGCTTTCACAACGGACAGGCTGACAGTACTGCCCGCAATGTCCACATCCTTTTGCAAATCCGCCGCAAGGGCTTCGTTCAGCAGAATTTCATCTGCCAACAGTTCCTCGGCAAGGTAATCGGTCTTTTCGCGAAGCGCCGCGATGATTTCTGCATTGCCAGAGGAAATCGCCATTTTGACGCGCTGTTCCACTTCGTAGCCTGCCTCTTTACGAATCAGCTGGCACTGGCGAATGACATCGCGTACCAAACCCTCGCGCACAAGCGCATCTGTCAAAACGGTATCGAGTGCTATAACGGCACTGCCGTTTGCAAATTCTGCGGAAACAATGCCCGATTTTGTTTTGGACGCCACGTTGAAAATCGATGCGTCAAAGGTTTCGTCCCAACCGGACACCGCGACCTGCTCGCCTGCTACGACACTTGCCACGGCAACCGCCATTTCCTCGGCAGACAGCGTTTCCAGCGACTGCTTCATTTTGTTGACATTCTGTTTGAGCACCGCACCCGCAACCTTGAAGTTCACGGTCAGGTATTTATCCTCTAAAACAGAAGCGTCCGCAAGATATTCAATCGCTTTGATGTTTAATTCATCTAAAATATTTTTCTCAAAAGTACGGATTTTATCCGCATCCGCACTGCAAATATACAGTTTGGAAAGCGGCTGGCGCACCTTTAACTGCTGTTCGTTGCGCAGGCGCATTGCCACGGCAATGGCATCACGCACCAAAGCGGTCTGCTCAATAATACCGTTGTTTTCAAAGCCCTCTAAGGGTTTCGGCCAATCGCTCAAATGCACGGAAATCGGTGCGGACGGCATGACCTTACGTGTCAGATTCTGCCAAATATATTCCGTCATAAACGGAATCACGGGCGCCATGATTTGCACTGCGGAATTGAGCGCTTGGAACAGTACCCAGTATGCCAGCTGTTTATCCTGCTCGTCGCCTGTTTTCCAGAAACGGCGGCGGTTGGTACGGATATACCAATTGGAAATATCATCGACAAAGACTTCAAAGTCTTTAATCAGCAAATACACCTTGTAGTCGTTGTAGCAGTCGGTTGCACGCTGAATGAACTCGTTGGTACGCGTAACCAGCCACAAGTCGGTCGGGCTCATTTTGGATTTATCAGGGGTATAGCCCTCAAAATTCGGTTTGTCGATTTTGGCGTAGGTTTCAAAGAACGTATAAATATTCCAGAAAGACAGCAGTTTTCTGCGCGCTTCATCGCCGAGATTGTAACCGAAACGCACATCGCTTGATACGGGCGCACCCGCGTACAGATAGCGGACGGTATCTGCGCCGATTTTCTCCGCCGCCTCGTCAAAACGAATCATAAAGCCTGTTTTCGAGAATTTCGAGCCGTCCTCAGACACCACCGCGCTGTTGGTCAGCACGCGTTCATACGGCGCTCTGTCCTCTAAAACCACGCTCATAAACAGCATGGAATAGAACCACAAACGCACCTGCTCGTGCATTTCCGTTACCCATTCTGCGGGATAATTCTTGCGCCACTCCTCTTTGTCGCGGAAATAACCGAGTGTGGAGAACGGCACGATACCTGCATCAAGCCACACATCGCCGATTTCGGAAACACGGGAAACGGGCTTGCCGCAGTGCGGGCATTTGATTTGAATTTCATCGACCCACGGACGGTGCAATTCGGGAAGCGCGTCAACCTTTTTGGGGTCAACCGCCAAGTCGCGCAGTTCCTCACGAGAACCGACCACAGTTGTGTGCCCGCAGTCGCAGGGATAGAACGGCAACGGCATACCATAATAGCGTTTTCTGGAAATGTTCCAGTCGCCCATATTGGAAAGCCAGTCGTGCATACGCTTGCCGTTCGAGGCAGGCTCCCATTTCACGGAATCCGCCGCCTTCATCAAGCGGGGCTTTAATTCCTCGGTACAGATATACCACGCGGGCACGAGACGGAACACGACCTCGGATTTACAGCGCCAGCAAACGGGATAGCTGTGCTCATGCGGTTCAACTTTATAAAGCTTATTTGCTTCTTTCAGATGCTCGAAAACTTCGTCGGCAATGGTGTGGCTGTCTTTCCCTGTCATCCAGCCGAAGCCGTCGAGATAAATGCCCGTATCGTCAATGGGCATCACCTTGGGAAGTCCCAAACGCTCGCCGAGTTCAAAGTCCTCGACACCGCAACCGGGCGCAATATGCACAACGCCCGTACCTTCGTCCGCGGCAACATCTTCCCAAGCCACGATTTTGTGTTCAATACCTGCCTGCGCAGGGATGTCAGGGAAGCAGGTTTCAAAATGGTAACCGACCAATTCTGCGCCTTTTAAGCCGCGAACCACTTCGATTTTATCGTCACCCAAATATTTAATCGCATTCTTCGCCAAAATCAAGGTTTGCTCGTCACTCTTGATTTTTACTTCCACATAATCGATTTCGGGGTTCACCGCCAATGCGATATTGGAAGACAGCGTCCACGGCGTGGTGGTCCACACCAAAATCTTACAGCCGAGTTCTTCAATCGGCAATTTAAAGAACACGGAATTGTGGGTCATCATTTTGTAAGAACCCGTCATTTCATGCTCGGAAAGCGAGGTGCCGCAACGCGGACACCAGGGCATGGGTTTATATTCACGGCGAATCCAGCCGTTTTCATCGCATTTTTTTAAGAAGTGCCAAATGCCTGCGATATTTTCATCGGTATTAGTAAAATAGGAATTCTCCCAATCCATCCACTGCCCGAGGCGCTTGGACTGTTCGGTGATGATACCCGAAAAGTGCTTCACACGGTCTTTACAAGCTTTTGTAAACTTGTCCATTCCATAGGCTTCAATGTCCTTTTTGGTCTCGAAGCCGAGCGCCTTTTCCACCTCGACCTCTACCCAAAGGCCTTGGGAGTCAAAACCGTTTTGATAGCGGCAGTCACAGCCGTTCATTGCGTGATAGCGAATGAAAACATCCTTAATACTGCGCCCCCACGCGTGGTGAATCCCCATGGGGTTATTCGCTGTAATCGGACCGTCCAAAAAGCGGAACATTTTGTTGCCCTTATTTTTTTCGACCAGTTTTTCAAAGCATTTTTCTTTTTCCCAAAAATCCAGTACGGTATGTTCAAGCTCTACAAACATATTTTTTTCTTCAGCCACGAATTGCCTCCACCTTTCAGTGCGCATAATATAGATAATTATATCTAAAATACCCTCTAAATACAAGGCTTATTTCAATTTTTTTCGATTTTTCAGCATAAAAAAGAACGCGGTCACGAAAACCGCGTTTGTGCCGGTGGAAAATAGCTTATTGCGGGCGTGGAAGCCCGCCACTACGAGCGAATCAAATTTACGCTGTGCAGAGGCAACGGAACGACACAGAGGTCGTTCCCTACAAATTGTATAATTTTCTCGGCTCGTGTAAGATTCTTCGCTCAGAATGACAGTTAGCTACGCATCCGTATTCACCTTATATTTTTCGCGTGTGGCAAGTCCGCCGCGGATATGACGCTGGGCTTTATTGACGTCGAGAACCTCGCGCACCTCGTTATACAGCCCCGGACTGATTTTTTCCAAACGCTTGGCAACATCCATATGTACGGTGCTTTTGCTGATGCCGAAAACCTTTGCGGCGGCACGCACTGTCGCCTGATTTTTGACAATATATTCACCCAGCTCTACGGCGCGGTCTTCTACACAGTCTTTCAATGTCGAACCCTCCTTACCTTATCAATACATAGATATGATAAAATAAAGAGGGTTATGCCTAAAACACTTTATACAATTCCGTCAATTCATTGGAGTTCATCATCCTCAAAATCAGAAATATCCGATTCGTCACGCGAAAAGCTTTCAATCAATTGCACATCCTGCACATTGAAATTTGTAATTTTGCAAATGATTTTTGTATTTGTTGAGAAACACGCTTCAATCAAAAAGCATTCCCCGACGCGGTCATATATTCGTGCAGCAGACATTGTGCCGTTTGCTTTTGTGTTTGTGCTGTTTGCAATATACCCTACCTTACAGCCGTTACCACCCCAAACGCAAATTGCTTCCGTGTCATAAACATTTTCCGGCTCTTTTTGGCACAGGAAAGATGTACCGATTGAAAACGGATAGCGGTCATAATAATTTTTAAAGCCTGTAATCGTAACAAAAGTACCTTCTAACATAGGTATCCCCTCTTATTTCAAAATTTTAGCAATATTAGAATTTTTTTTCTTTCATAACCGAAGATGAAAAGTTCAAAATACTATTGCAAACGCAAATACAAAGCAAAGGAGTGTTTACAGTGGCTAGCAGAAACAAAACAGTTGTTCCCGAGGCTCGTGCGGCTCTTGACAAGTTCAAGATGGAAGCTGCTTCTGACCTTGATGTACCCCGCCCATATTAAAACGGGAGGTTTGTTGTTATTCCGTGTTCAATTCTTCCATTTCACCTACAAATTTATAAAAAATCCGTATGGATTGCTCGAATGGAGAACTATCGTGTGTTGCTCTTGTCATTCCTTGCGGAAGGATTTTCGGTCCAACCTCAATTCTATCCACAAAAGTAAGCAGAATATCTCTATCCAATTTTTCAATATAGGTATATTTTTTTGTAAGCTCGAAGAACATTTTGTAGTTGTTGCTTTTGCTTTCCGCTATTGTATTATCATTGAGCTCCGAAAGTTCTTTATGAATGGAAGCTGATTCTTTTTGTAAATTATCAACCATCTGTTCAAGACGTTCGTCTTCCAGCCTGCCTTCAGCGTTATCTACATAAATTTTCGGAATGATTTTATCAATAACTTTTAAACGAGCTTCTAATTTTTCCGCCCTTGCTTTTTTCGCCTTAACAGCTTTGTCAGAATTTTCCGCTTGTATTATATTTTCGACAATCGCATCAATTTGTTCGTCGCTTAAAGCAAGTAACGAATTAAGGTCATCTTTCACAAGAGTCATAAGCGTTTCATAGCGAATTCGCGACCCCGTACAAGGATTCGAGATGTCTTTGCGCTTATTGATACAACCGAGATACCAATACTTTTCCCGTTCTCCTTTGTATACCGTTCCGCAGGAACAAAGCGCGTGTCCGCATAAAGCACAATAAGCAATACCGGAAAAAATGCTTTTTCTTACACGGTCATATGCACGGTAATCACGTGTGCCTTTCCCCAAATTTTCTTGTGCTCGTTGAAAAATTTCTTCCGATACCAAAGGCTCGTGCGTGTTTTTGGTAACAGCCCATTCTTCTTTTGGTACCGGTATTTTCTTTTTGGATTTCACACTGACTTTTTTCGATTTTCCTAAAATGGTATGTCCTAAGTACACCTGATTTTTAAGAATTCGCTTAACAGTTGTGTAATTCCAAACGTCTGATGCCCTTGTAGCACCTTCTTCAGTAAAAGTGCCGGTAAACAGAACCCTATACTTCAGCGGCGGAAATACCCCGTCTTTGTTTAAATCCATTGCAATTTTGCGAGAGGAGTCCCCTCTTGCAGCAGAATGAAATATGCGTTGAACAATTGGAGCAGTCATTTCATCAGGAATGAGCAAATTATTGTTGTTCTTTGCTTTTTTGTAACCGTATGGCGCACAAGCGCAATACAGCCCTTCTTCGCGTTTATTGCGAAGAACATCCTTGACTTTTTTTGACCCGTCTCTCAAATACACTTCATTCATTGCAAATTGAAACGGCGCCATAATATTTTCCCGCTCGCTATCAAAGTTATCTGCTATTGCAATGTATCTAATAGCGTGTTCAGGAAAAAACTGTTCGGCATAATAACTGGATTCCCGCATATCGCGTCCGAGTCTTGAAAGGTCTTTGGTTATTATGGTATTCGCTAATCCTTTGTCTAACTCTCGCATCATATTTTGAAAATCAGGTCTGTCAAAGTTACCGCCGGAATAACCGTCATCAACAAACTCTCGAACAAGTGTTATACCATTTTGTTTACAATAGTTTGAAACAATCATTCGTTGGTTTGTTATACTGGACGATTCTCCGCTTTGTGCTTCTTCTCTTGAAAGCCTATAATAAGCAAAAGCGATGCTTTTTTGAATGGTTCTCATAAAACCTCCTTTGACTGAATCGAACCATCAAATTGATTATACACCGAAGCATTATTTTCAGTCAATGGTGGTATATTGGATTTTCTATCTAAAACTCGCTGTTCAATGAGCATTGCAGGTGTTTTATCTCCTACAAATACTCTGTTGATAACGTACTTTGTGTTTTCCGCATTTTTATTCACTCGCATCGGTATACCTCCCTTTTATATTTTTTCCTTTTTTTTGAAATTTAACACAACAAAAAATAATCAAGAAACAAAAAAGAGCCGCAGCTACACCAAAACGGTATAGATACGACTCTATGTTTCAAATTAAAAATCTGCCACCCATAGACGGATAACAGATTTGAGTAAAATTATTTTGTTATATTTTGTATACAGTGTAACATAAAACCTCAAAAAGTCAAGAGAAAATACAGAAAATTTTTCAAACTTTTATTCAAGTATTACACCCCAAAATACCGTAGGTAACGTACATACGAAGGCAGACCAAATGTTAATCACGCTCCTTCTTTTCACTTATGTACTGCGACATTTAATTTGTGTTCTGTAATCTGGTTTCGGTATGTAAGGCTTTTTTGAAAGAATTGATTATATTTTGCCGTTAGATTTTTAATGCGTAAGAAATATTAAATGTTAAGTTATATTGTTCTTTCTTATTCTCCTTACTTGGGTTGATGCTTAAAAATGTTGTGCGTGCTGACGGTTTAGTTTTATACGTAAAGGCTTTTGCTTTTTTTGAGATTGTGTGTTTAGGCAAACACGTTTTTCTTTGCTTGAAAAAATTCATCGTGAACACACGGTAAAAATTGCCTATACCGGTGTTTTCAAAGGATTTTTCGGGGACAAAAAGCACGCAAAATCAAGCTTTGTACGCGTTTGCTCTTGTGCTAAAATTAAAGCGTCAAATTTTTGCTGGTTTTTAGCACAATTTTATTAGCCTTTTTGAGTCTTTTTTGCTATGCGATTATAGAAAATTCTGACCGTTTCATTCCCATTTTCATGCCCATTTATAATAACCGTATCGTGTAAATGCACAATACAATCAGAGATGTTTTCAGCAAGAAAAGCCGAGAAAATTTTGTCTATTTATATTGGATATTTAAGATTATCTGTGTCAAGAACAAACGGTTTAGGCGTTGCGTTTCAACAACATTTTGATTATAAAAAAGGGCCTTTTTTGTTGTAAAACGTGATGCAATTCCCTTTATAAAATGTTTTTAAACTGCATAAAAATTTGTGAAAATTCTGTGGGAAGGTGTAACCTTCCGTTCAAAAAATTCTTGTGTTTTTAGCTTCTCGGAATGCTTTTTTCTGCGTAATGACTGCAAAATCCGTTGTAAAACTTCACTGTTTTTTCAATATGACAGCCAAAAATATTTGCATTTTCAGTGGTACTCATCATAATTTTTCCTTTTACAAAAATGCAAAAGGATTGTGAGAACCGCGCCTTCTTTTGGCAAGAAAAAAGCAGACTTGAGATAACCGATTCTCAAGTCTGCAATAAATTTTGTATTTATTTTTTCTTTGCGTTGTAGGTATCTTTCAAGCGGTCGATTGCCATTTCAGGACTCATCGTGTGATACATCAGATACATCGCGCGCATGGTCTTTGCAGGAGCTTGCTTGTATATAACACGGCTGCGCTCTCCTGTGTAAATATTCCAATAGCGGTAAATGTACCCCATCCAATATAAGGTTTCCGTATCATAAACTTGACCTTTTTTTAGTTCTTCTTTGCATTCATCCTCCATTCGGGAAAGAATATAGCTTTTGCCTGCCCATTGGATGTGATTGAAATCCTTATCCATATCCGCCGCAACATTTGTGGTCATAAAAGCCTTTGCAAAGCTTTCGGATTCATACCCCTTTGAGCCGGACAGTTCAAAAAGTTTTCCTTGCGTATCGCATAACGCCAGTTGCAGTGATTTATTCATTTTCATTTACCTCCGAGAATCTCGTCAAAAAATCGTCCTTCTCTGCGGTATGAAACCTCGATTTTCTCAGCCAGTGCGATGCCTTCCTTTCGGCGTGCAGCGCTTAGATCAATCAAAGCAGAAAGTTCCAAAGGCTGCAATGGTATTTCATTGACAATTTTTATCTGACGGCACGCCTTTTCAGTGATTGCCACATACTGTCTTCCAAGCTCCAATGCGGAAAGGCAATTTATTAACGCCGCATCTGTAAGTGTGCGATTGAAAAAACGGGACAGTTCGGTATACATACGGTCATTGGCAATATAGCCGGTAATGATATCATACCCCTCTGCCATCTCCGAATACTTCTCATAAATTTCGGTATCTTTTGCCGATTCCATTTCCTTGCGGTAGTATGCAATCAGCATAGCCCAATCCATATCAATTCCGACTTCTAAAACCTTTAAATCGGAAAGGTCAAGCTCCACCGTGTAGAAAACAGGCTTGTTTTCACCGCAAACAAGGGTCAGCGGTTGCAGCGCGCTTGTTCCCATATAAAAGCCCTGACCGAAATCACACTCTTCACGGCTGATAGGTGCTATATCGCCCACAATGCCGGACTTGGAGCCATGATATAAAATAAGCCTATCATCCGTATGCTTATATTCCTTGGATTTCACAATCCATTCGGCAATATTAATTTCACGGTCTAAGCAAAACTGATACAACTGCCTTTGTGCCATTTTATTGGGGACAGATTTTCCGTTCTCCCATCGGTTAATCGACGGTACTGTTGTGCCGAGGCTTACAGCAAAATCCTCCTGGCTCAGATTTGCTTCGGTACGAATAAACTTTATTAAATCCTTCATATAAGTACCACCTATCATTTGATTGCTTTTTTATTGTATGCTATGATAGGTAAAAAGTCAACAGCTTTTACAATATCCGTATCAGAAGTTTCTGTGATGTAAATAGATGTAACCCATTTTAGATAAAAAATGTGGTTTCCTGTTGCGCGTTGCCTCGCGAAACTGTCTTAAGACACGAACAGAAACCATCCCGCGGCGACTGTCAGTTAACGCGGGATGGTTTTGTTCAGCAAATCGGATATTATATTATTTCTTATGCTATATAGCTTTTAAGGCACAAAGCACAATCAATACAAATATCTTATCCGCAAGATAGATAGTGTGTCGCACGGTTTACTTCGCTATGTATTGCACCCACTCTTGGATATTGCTGATATTGTCTCCGCTCGGGTAGGTTGCCGATTCTTTGGATTCGTCCTTATAGTAATAATAGGTGTAAACCGGCTCTTGATAATACCAGCGAGTTGCATAATGGTTTTCATCGTATTCATAATCATACAGCCACATATTTTTCGCGCCGCAAGTCGGACATGCGTATGAGCCTAAGAACTGTATGCCATACTCAGCCGAATAATATCCGTTTCCTAAAGCCCATGTCAAATCAATTTGGTGACGAGCCCAGTTGGGAGCTGTTAAATCTGTACCCCATTTGCTTCCACTACATCTATGATAATACACATAGTGATGTGTGGTAGAGGAAACATATTGCTCGCTCCAGACATTTCTTGAACCGTTGTTTGGATCAGAATAAACCGGTCCTTGCGTTGCGCCCCAATCGGTTCTCTTGGTGTCATACTTCGTCCAACCGCTCATACTTGAGGAGCCGGAGGTTGTATAGGAACGCAGAGTATAGGTATACTTTTGATTTACAATTGTTGCACCGACAGGTGCTTCAGATGCCAATACCCAGTCTAAAGTTTCATTCAGTAACTGCTGATATGCATTCTCGCTGATTAAAACAATCTTTTGTGCAGTTGTATCTGTCATCTTCGTGCCGTCAGCCTGCTGTAAATAATCGTATGCGTCTACTACATTTCCGCAAGCATATATATCACCGCTGTTCACTCTTAAATAAGTTGTGATATTGGAGCCCGGAACTCGACTCAAAGAAATGTTCTTGCCGAGAATTGCACATATACCCGCTGTTGCAACAGTACATTTACCCTGTAATGCAATGTTTGTATTATCGGCTTTCAATACAACAGCAATACCGGTGGTAGGCGCAATATTTACGCCGTTAAGCGTAAGATTTTCCGCCGCCAGCTTTAATACTACGCCGGAATTATCCACGAAATTCATACCGTTAATCGTGACATCCTTCGCCGCATTCGATTCAATACGAATATTGCTGTAAGTTTTCGCGTTACCGTCTGTATCTCTGCCATTGAGTGTGAATGTTTCCGTGGAATTTGCAACCAGCAAAATTTTATTTGCTAATTTTCCTACCGCAGCATTTTCTTGCATTGCATTCAAATTAACGGTCAATGTTTTTGCACCACTGCTGATTGCCGTTTCTGCAACCGCAGGGGTCGATGCATTCACTGTAACTGATTTTGCCCCGGAAAACGCACTTGTACCTAAATCGGTCACAGACGTTCCCACAACATAATTCTCAAGAGAGGCACAATTTGCAAATGCATTATTTCCTATAGACGTAAGATCGGAGCTATCAATCGTTTTCAAAGCAGTACAGCCTGAAAATGCATCTTCAGGTATTTCTGTAACATACTTTCCGAGCCTTACAGATTCAAGATTTGTGCAGTCCGCAAAAGCGCCCTGTGCAATGCCGTTAATCTTTGTGATTGAGTATGTACCGTCACCATTATCTTGTGTAAAATAGTCAGGAATGTGAAGGTGTTTATCTGTTTTCGAATTTTCCTTTGCATATCCGTTAACAATACCTGTTTCAATATCTACATCTAAGCCATTGGAATACCCTACCGCATTGTTGATGTAATCATGCACATATCCGGGCACTTCAAACGGAATTACATAGTTTTGGTGGTCACTAAAATCTCCGCCCTCCATTGACTTTTGCCAGCCTTCGCTTTGTGTACCGTCTCGGAGAAGACCTTGTGTAAATACAGAATAAGTACTTGTTTTCGTATCATAAACCACGGTTGCAATAACAGCCACGTTACCGGTTTTTACATATCGCCAACTGCCCTCCGTGCCTTTATCCCATACCACTTCCTTTGTTACTGTTTCTGTTGTTTCCGTGACATAAGAGAATGATGACGTATATTCTTCAGATTCTGTTTTAGCAACTGCAACCGATTCCTGTTGTGAGGACGAGCCACCTTGTGAATAGGAATTATCTATTTGATAAGTATCACAAACTGCTTTGCTATACCCCGATGACACAGACGATGTTTTGTTATAGGCGGAGCTTGCGTCAAAAGAAGCAGCTGTATTCCAATAGCCTGTATTTACAGTCGTGTTATCATAATGCCCTGAAAGTTCTCCACCGATTTCAGTTGTATTTTTTGCACTAACGCCAACGTCTACACATTTTATCGGGAATTTTGCGCTTCCACCAAGTTCAGTTGTATTTTTGCCATACAGTTTCGCGTTAATTCCCCAATCCACTGTATTTTCCGTAGTTCCTCCTCGGTCGCCTGAAATTGAGATATTCTTTGAGCCGCTTGTTATTAATTGATCGTATTTATCACAATATTCACTGCTCTGTTGCGTATGCCCGCGGCTTACCGAGCTAACACTATTCCAATCTTTGGAAAGAGACCATGCGGATGTTTTTGTTGTAGCCTGTGCAATGGTTTCAGCAACTGCATTCGCCTGCGTTTCCCCAATTGTTTTATTTGATGTTACAGTAACTTTTGTTGTCGGTCCGCCGGCTGTAAATTTGTATGTATCACTCATTACATCAAGCACAACGTCTTTTATCTCACCGATATGGTAAGCAAACATATATTTGCCGTCTTCTTCATAAACAAGCGGAGTTTCATAACTGTCAGGGTCGATTGCTTCCGCTCTGTTCCATTCGCTTGCCCAGTTTGCATACAGCGTAATTGTACCCGTTGTCCCTTGGTCAATCTTTTTAATGAGATTTCCGTTTTTGTCGGACCAACCGAGAAAACGATAGCCGGAAATCGTAGGCGTATACTTGTTTAATTCGCCTTGTGTTAAGCCTTTATTGGTTGTATATTTTACATCCGCTGTCGGCATTGCGTTAATTTCTTCAGATGCATCTGAAGTCGGCAGAAAATCAATACCGTATTCTGTCAATCTCCAAGTTGCCGTCAAGTTAATCGTCCTTGACAGACCCGGACTGATTTCCGTTACGATTTTCCCCGAAGAATCCTGCCAACCGGCAAAAATGTACCCCTCTGGGCCGGTTATGTCGCTCAAAGCCAGCCCTTTTTCCGCAACGAACTTTTCCGGATTGGGATTGTTAACACCTATGCTTGCAAGATATGTATCCGAGCCATAAAGATTATATATGATTGTAGATTCGTCTTGAACAAGTTTTGGAATGATTACTGCATCGGCAGTTACTTCGTTTGTTCCGCTTGCATCAAGGAAATATTTATTACATACGGAGCATCTCCAATGTTCAATATTTCCGTCTTTTTCTGTTGTAGCTGCAACAGCAGGAACATATATGAGATTGTGGCTTGCAGGAATTACAGTTGCCTCTAATGTTGTTTCTGTTGTTCCATTTGCATCAAGGAAATATTTTCCGCATTCTGAGCAATACCAATACGCCTTGTTACCGTCTTCTGTGCAAGTTGCGTTTTTTGCATCGGTGAATGCCATATTGCTATGCTTGCATTTTGGCGTTGACGGTTTTAAGGTAACATTGTATCCATTCGGATCGGTAATGCAGCCATCGGAAATGTATTGGCTGATAAGAATCAAATCCAGAGGATTGATTCTGCCGTCATCGTTAACATCTGCCGCACTTTCGTTAATCACAGCGTTATATCCGTTCGGGTCAACACCGCGGTCCGATATATACTGACTGAGTTTAATAAGATCAAGCGTATTGATGCGCTTATCGCCTGTTACATCACCCGGCATATACGTTACAATTCGCACACTGCCGTTTTGAATATTCACTTCAACACTGTTTTTGTTTTGGTCAATAATATCTCGCTGATCGTAAGCAACCTTAATGTGAAAAGTATCCGCATCCGTTGCGGTTTCGGATATTTTAAAGCTTAATTTTAAGATACAGCCATCAATAATATTACTGATAGAACTGCCATACCAAACAAAATTGCATCCGCTTACATTGCTGCTTGGTTGCTGATAAGTTAAATCTGCAAATGCAGAACCGCTTTCCGTGCTTAAAAGCGTTAATCCATCATCCCATGCGACAGAAAAACTGGCGCCAAGAATTCCGGGGTTATTTTCTACTGAAATTTCCACATCTACTGTTGAACCGGGTGTACCATAAACATTATCGACCTTAAAAGTACACGCATTGCTGTCTACCGCAAAAATATGCAACGGCAGACAAGAAAGCAACATCGTAAATACTAAAAGGAACGATACAATTCTTTTGCTCATAGATTATTCTCCTTGTTTTCAAGTCTTATGCCGAAATTGTAACAGTTCCGTTTATTCCGGCTAAAGCGACCATATTATATGAAGAATCGTAGTTGTCGGTATCAGAACAAACTACGGTTATCGGTGTAGAGCCTGTTGCACGTTCAGAAACCTTAAAGGTTAATAACAGTACCGATCCGTCTGTTACCTCACCCGTTTCACTGCCATACCAAAGAAAGTTACAACCGCTGACAAGACGGCTTGGTTTTTGATAGGTCAGGTTTTTGGTTGCTGTACCGTTTGCTGTGTCCGTTAAAGTCAAAACACTTTCATCATATTTAATAGAAAATGCCATACCTAAAATACCGGGGTTGTTCTCAATATTCACTTTAACGGTTATTGTATCTCCCGGTTTTGCCGTTGCGTTTTCAACAATGATTGTCGGGTCCGTAATTTCATTATAAACAGCGGTTACGACCAAATCGCTTGTAACACAGCTGAAATTAACATCCCATTTAATAAAGGTGTATCCCGGTCTGTTTGGCTGTGCAGGTGCTGTTGCAGCTTCGCCTTCATTTACAGTCTGCGTTTTCAAAACCGTTCCGTCATAATCCTTGAAAACTACCGTATAGGTCTTTGTGGAAGGTGTGTCTGTTACGCCGGCATAGCCTGCATCAATCTCCGTTCCGTCACTGAGTGTAACAATTAAATGCTTCTCATCATTTATGCGGACAGAGGAAACACTAACGCCGTTTGTGCCGTTATCGCCTTTCGCTCCCTTGAGAGATGCGAGCCAATCTTCCTCTGTACCCGTAAATCCGCATTCAACTGCGATTTCGTATGCAGACTTACCGTCTTTGCCACTGAGCGACTGAAGCCATTCGGTTTCAGTGCCCGTATATCCGTGCGTTACTGCCAATTCATAAGCCGAGGCGCCGTCCTTGCCCTTTGCTCCGACAAGACTTGCAAGCCAATCCTGCAGTGTTCCGTCATATCCGTTTTCTTTTGCAAGCTCATATGCGGATTTACCGTCTGCGCCGTTTTGACCGTCTTTGCCTACAAGGGAGGCAAGCCATTCGGTCAAGGAGCCTTGGTATCCGTTCGCAACTGCCAGTTCATATGCAGAAAGACCGTCTTTGCCGTCCTTACCGTCAACACCGTCTTTGCCTACCAAAGAGTCGAGCCATTGGGCAAGCGTGCCGCTGAAGCCGTTATCCTGTGCAAGCTCATAAGCTGATTTACCGTCTTCACCGTAAGCGCCGTTTTCACCTGCAAGAGAGGCGAGCCACTCCGCCTGCGTTCCTGTAAAACCGTTATCCACAGCAATTTCATAGGCGGATTTACCTTTTTCTCCGTTATCGCCCTTTAAAGAGTCGAGCCACTCAGCAGGCGTGCCGCTAAAGCCGTTTTCAACGGCTATCTGATAAGCGGATTTGCCGTCTGCGCCGCTGCCTGAGCCTGTCCCCTTAAGAGATTCAAGCCACTCAGCCTCCGTACCGGCAAAACCGTATTCAACGGCGATTTCATAGGCGGATTTACCGTTTTCTCCGTCCTTACCGTTTTTACCGCTGAGTGAATCCAGCCATTGTGCTTCCGTTCCCGTATATCCGTTGGCTACAGCGAGTTCATAGGCAGATTTTCCGTTTGCACCGTCCTTGCCGTCTGCGCCGTCTTTACCGTCTGCACCGCTTGCACCTACCAGAGATGCTAACCATTGCTCAACAGTTCCTGCGTATCCGTTTTCCTTGGCAAGTTCATATGCAGACTTGCCGTTTGCACCGTCATTTCCGCTTTCGCCCTTAACTCCTACAAGAGAATTCAGCCAGTCCTGCAAAGAGCCGCTGAATCCGTTTTCCAATGCAAGCTCGTATGCAGATTTGCCGTTTGTACCGTCCTTACCGTCGGCGCCCGCTTGACCCGCTTCGCCCACCAAGGATGCAAGCCATTCAGCCTTTGTACCTCTGTAGCCTTCCTCGACGGCAATTTCATAAGCCGATTTGCCATCTCTGCCGGTATTTACAACCAATGAAGCGAGCCATTCCTGCTCCGTGCCGGAAAAACCGTTGTCCACAGCAATTTCATAAGCGGATTTGCCGTCTTTCCCGTTTTGTCCGTCTTTTCCGTCAGCACCGTTCTCGCCTTTCGCGCCTATAAGAGATGTAAGCCAAGCGGTTTCACTGCCTGTAAAACCGTTTTCGACTGCAATTTCATAAGCAGACTTGCCGTTTATTCCGTCAGCCCCGTTTCTTCCAACAAGAGAAAGAAGCCATTCCTGCAACGTTCCCTTATAGCCGTTCTCTACTGCAAGTTCATAAGCCGATTTACCGTCTTTTCCATTCTCGCCGCTTGTGCCGACAAGAGATTGCAGCCATTCAGACTCTGTTCCCTTATAACCTTTTTCAACTGCCAGCTCATATGCGGATTTACCGTTTGCGCCGTTCTCACCTTTCGCACCGATGAGTGAAGCGAGCCACTCCGACTCCGTTCCTTTAAAGCCGTTGTCAACAGCGATTTCATATGCAGACTTACCGCTGGTGCCGTTCGCCGCCTTTACAAGATCTGCAATCCAATCGTTATATGTACCTTTATATCCGTTATTGACAGCCGCCTTATATGTAGTAAGATTGTCACCGCCTATATCGGCAAGCCACTGCTCTAATGAGCCTTTATATCCGTTATCGACAGCCAGCTCGTAAGCCGATTTGCCGTCAACACCGTCCTTACCGTCTTTGCCGTCAACGCCTGATTTTTCCATTAACGAATTCTGCCACTCCGAGAGGCTTCCCATATAGCCGTTATCTACAGCAAGCTCGTAAGCAGACTTACCGTTTGTCCCGTTCGTTCCGTTTGTACCTACAAGAGATTTTAGCCATTCGGCGACATCACCCTTATAGCCGTTTTCAACAGCTAAATCATAAGCGGATTCGCCCTTTTCGCCTGTCTCACCGACCAATGATGCAAGCCACTGCTCAACCGTTCCTTTGTACCCATTTTCTACCGCCAGCTCATATGCCGACATCGCTTTTGGTACAAAAACATCTTTTGTTCTTTTCGACATCAAAATTGATGTTGTCGCCGCAATTGCAATAATGAGTATGATTGCAACTACAGTCATACCAACCTTTTGCGCGGTTTTCTTGTTTGCCATCATTTTTCCTCCCAAAATGAAAATTTATTATTTAAAACTCATCTATACGATAAGCTGATTACAAGGACCGACAATCATATAAGTTTCATTCCATTTTTGTCTATTATCCGTACCAAAAGAGAAACGAAACAAATCCTTATTTATTCTAATTTTGTGCCGTGTAAAACCATCAAACATTTTCTGCAAAAATCATTTTATCATAATAAATTTAAAAATCTATATGCTGACAGTGTATAGTTTTTTCGCGAATAGCTATTGAAAAAGATGTCAAATAATGGGATAATATATAGGTATACATTTATCGGGGGGGTGTCAAATTGAAACATTGTCCGTTCTGCAATTCGGAATTGCCTGACGAGGCTTCTTTTTGTTTAAACTGTGTTTCTGTGCTGAACTACCGTGAGGAGCCCGCCGGAAAACCTAAGGTCGGAAAGCCTAAGGTCAAAAAAACTAAGGCAGTAATTTGGAATAAACAAAATCAAAGAATATTGGCTTGCTGTATCACGGCTTGTCTTATCGTTACGTTAACCTTCGCTATGTTATACCGTACAGCCAAACTTCCGCTAAGTCCTCAAAATTCGTATGAACCGAAAACCACTTTAGTGCCTGTAACAGAGGAAAACGGAGAAACGGTTACAAATCCGCAAGGTGAAGTGGTTTATGAAGCTGTAACATTGGAGCCACCTACAGAAAAATCTGTGTTTTCCAATATCATCGGCAGCATTTTCGGCAATGACGAAGCAAACGACGAAAGCAGCGAAAGCCAATCGGATATTTCAAATGCCACCGTTCCCCCTTCGGATATCACGGACGTCGCGCCGTCTGTCACGCCATCGACTGAACCGCCTGCGACTACCGAAGAGGATAATGCGATTGACGAAGACCCCGCCAAGGTTTTTGAATACGAGCCCTATAACCAAACCAAACCATCTACAACCCAAATTTCCATCACAAAATACAAGGGCAATGCTTCTTTCGTAACTATTCCTGACAGCATAAACGGACTGATGGTGGTTGAAATCCAAAAGGACGCATTCCTCGACAACAGCAAAATCAAAACGATTGATATCGTGAAAGGCGAACGTCCCTTTATTTGGTTAAGAGGCGAATGTTTTCATAATTTATCTTCCTTAACTACAGTAAATCTGTATAATAATGATTTAGGCTTACGCGCAGATTTTGCTGTTAACTGTCCCATAAAGGATTTCAACATAACCTACTGGCAATACAAATTTGTAAACGGCGCGATTTATTCGCACAATTCACATTACTGGGAATTTAACACCTTTTGCGGCAATCCGTGTTATGATACCCTTACATTGGAGACCTGGTGCAGAGAAATATCGACTAATAATAATCTGGATAAAGCTCCAAATTTAAAAGTCATCAATGTACGCAAGGAGACGGTCTTTGTGCCGACGGACGCAAAGGATTATCACAAAAATCTGGAAGCAATCAACGTTGAAGACGGCAATGAACGATATATGTCAAAGGACGGCGTACTGTTTAACCAACGGTTAATAGCTACCGGCTGCTATGGGGATATTTATGATACGTGTTATCCCGGGGGCAAAAAAGACAAAACATTTACCATGCCGACAAAAGAGGGCTTTTCATTTCATTGGGACACAAGGCTCACTATGGTTAACCCGTATTTAGAAGAAATCTATCTTCCTATGAATTCGTCCATCACCGTGAGCTCATTGCAAAACTGCTATCCCAATTTGAAAAAGCTGCATTTCGCGAAAGGCAACCCGTGTTACGATGAAGTTAAGTACATTTGGACGGGAGAAACCGTTTATTATTAAAACCATCTGCTGAAAGGGAGATAAGGGATTTATGATAACGACTGACGAGCTTATGAAATCTTTATCTGAGAAGCACTGTTCTTTGGACAGGTATTTCACCGATAATGACGATTCCTTTGTAAATGAGGATGTAAAAGCTTTTTGGGAAAATCTGATTGCAAAAAGCGGCCGCTCTAAATCCAATATTATCAATAAAGCGGATTTCAGCTATTGCTATTTTTACGATATTATCAACGGAAGGAAGATGCCTACCAAAGATAAAGTGGTCAGATTAACCCTTGCAATGAAATTATCTGTAAGTGATTGTCAGGCAGCACTGAAGTTGTCCGGGCGCTCCGCACTGTACCCAAGAGTACGCAGGGACAGCATTTTGATTTATGCAATCGAAAACCGGTTAACTACTTTTCGGTGTGACGAATTGTTATCAAAATACGGAGAGGAAGAATTAAAATAGAAATAAGTAAAAACGAACTGCTCGAGTACATACAAACCACACTTGATAACAATTATGTAAAAAGGGCTACTTACAAAGACAATGAAATATCAAAAGTCGCACTTTATCAAAATAAAAATAACGAAAAATATATCATAAAACGGTATACGAAGAACTTGAATGACGATGTTTTTCGAATCTTAAAGGGCAAGCAGAATAAAAATACCGTGCAGATTTATGAAACGTGTGCCGACGAGCACGGCGCAACGATTGTTTTAGAAGAATATGTCGCGGGCAAGACCTTAGAAAAAATCCTTTCGGCTGGAAATTTGGATAAGAAAACCGCCTGCAAAATTGCAGTTCAGCTTTGCGACGCTCTTTTCTTTCTGCATTCATCGGGAATTATTCACCGAGATATTAAGCCATCGAATATAATTATTAAAGAGGATGGCACAGCGGTTCTTATCGACCTTTCTATTGCACGCCTTGTCAATTCGCACGAAAAAGACACGCAATTTTTGGGCACGCCGGGCTATGCCGCGCCGGAGCAGTTCGGTATTTCACAGTCGGTCAGCACCGCCGATATATACAGTATGGGCGTTTTGCTCAATACGATGTTGACAGGTGCGCACCCGTCCGTTGATTTACCAAAAGGGGCGTTGAAGTACATCATCAAGAAATGTACAAGGGTTCAAATCAATAAAAGATACCCGAGCGCCAACGCATTAAAAAAAGCCGTTAAATTAGCGGCTAAATTTTAGGCGTAAGTCACGATGTTTCTAATTTTCAACATCCTTATTTATATTGCTTGACAAAAGTTCAAAAAGAAACTTTAATAAAACGAACAAGTAAATATCAAATGTCACATATTTTTTAGAGTTTCAAGACTCATACATACATAGGCTCGAAACATTAAAAAGCGAACCGATATCGTTTACATATACTGCCCGTAGTGGCAAACTCACCGGGAATACCGAATCCTTTACCGCCGCCGGAACCACCACCGCCGGCAATACCACTGCCGTCAACCGTCCAAGCAAATGCTCCGACAGTCGTAGAAAAAATCGTGATAAGTGACAATGCAACGGCAGTTATTGCGTATATCACTTTTTGTACTCTGCTTTTTTCATTTAGCCTCAACTCCGTTCCTCATGTTCTGCTTTTTTAGACGAACAATTTCAAAAAAAGCGTAAAAAAAGGCGCACTACCCCTGTATAAGCCACTTCGATTTTTTCACGAAGTGTATATCAGCTTATACAACGGCAGTGCGCCATTGTTCGTAACACTATGATTTTGCCTGTATTTTTTAGGTGGCAAAACCGCATTTCTGCAAAAGCTATATTAACACAACATCTTGTAGAATGCAAGTGTTTTTTCAAGCTGTTATCTATATATAGCTAATTTCAAACGATTTTTGCCCCTAAATTCATAAAAAAACAACCTTTCGCTGTAAAACGAAAGGTTGTTTCTTGGTATTCTTATGCGCTGTAGTCATGTTTGCTCTTACTGTCATCAATAAAAAGCACATCTTCTAAATACACCTTTTTACAATCGCCTTTTACATTCACATAAAATTCTCGGTTGTAAAAATCCAACAATTCTGCGAGAAAATTATCTCTATTTAACGAAGAAGTACCCTCAAAATAATTTTTGAAATTGTCTTTGTCATAATGTCGGCAGTAAATATATGCCGCGAGCCAAAAATGTATACGGACCTGATTTTCCATGATGCTAAAAGGAACGATTGGCATGGAATCAGACTCAGATACAGTTGTAAACTTTTCATTTAAGTCAATAATATGTTTGACATCTAATGGTTTTGTGTAATCAATAGTTGTTTGCTTTCCGTCAAAATCTTTCAGACCACAAATAAAGCCCAATTGCTTCGGACAACACTTTAAATAGTTTAAGTCAATATTCAAGTCCGGAACTAAACGCTTACTAAGCATTTGAAAATCGGCTTCAGACAGAAGCGAACAGTTAGATTCACAAAACGATTTTTCTCCGATTGAGGTCGGTTGAACAAAAGGAAATCTACACGGCAAATACGGCACAGACATTGTATGATAATAAACAAAGCCATATTCATGTAGGAAAAGATTGGCTAATATATAATTTATTGCGATACATTTCGTTTCATTATTCATTGTCCTTATCTATCCCCAAAACAATTCATTAATAAGAATTCACATAGTTTTCAACACATAAAAATACAGCATCAGAAATTTTCCCAACAGGTGCCACCACAAAAACGTCAGAATCATAGCTTGTATTAAATTTCATATATTGATTAAATAACCGCGCTTGTTGTGATAAAGGCATTGGAAGATTTTTCGCCAAATAATCGCCAAATAATTGCAAACTATTTGTATCAGTTTTTAAAGTGTATGAAGTGTATATGTGATAATACTGATATATTTTTGAAAAACGGTCATATAGAGAACGGAATACTTGCTCGCCGTTGCGCATAAAGCCGGAAACCCATTTTGTTCCATCTTTATCCGTAAATATCACTAAATCGTATGCAGCAGAACCACAGTCCCAACTATCAACAAAGAGGGCTATAGTTTCTAAAATGATTTGATTTTGTAATTCATTCTCAGGAAAAACAGATTTTAAATCTTGATGTTCGTTAAGAAAATCATTTATACAAGTAATAATATCTGAAACGCGAACACCAATAAGTCTATCCTTTTGAGACTGTGCGCGTCTCTCGTCCTCTTCTCTTATCTTATACGAGTATGCCGTAAAAGCATTTTTCAAGAGCTGATGAATTTCTGCTTTTCCAAAGGTGATGTTTGAATTTTTTATACATTCATAATTTTCAAACAATGACTGTGTGAATGTTTGACAGCAAAAATCATTTTCCAAAGTAGAAACAGCATCATTAAAAGTATAGCCGTTTAAAAATTTGGAATTTATATCATTCAACGATATTAAATTCTCTTCTATTTCACCAAAAGTTTCTTTCCTTCTTACTGTTGAAAATAGATTAAAATCAATTTTTTCTTTGCTCAAAGTCCTATCAGTCAAAACTTTTCCAATTTGATTGCAAGTCCATTTTAAAAGCAACGGTGCAAGATTTATTTTTTTCTCCAATTCCGTTTCATCTTTCGGCACAAAACGAGACGGAATCTTTTCAATTCTGTATTGTTTTAAAAGCTTAACTGCATAAGAAAGTGCCTCTTCGGCTTTTATCGTACCAAAAAAAACGTAAGGAATCACAATCATATCGTTTATATTATCATTGCTATATTGATAGAATCTTACACAATCAATTTCATCTTCATTAAAGTTGTAAGTATTTGTTTGGGTAACATATGATTTTACTTGAAATTTGCTCAGTGATTCCATTGTTATTGACATTGGAGGCTTTGCGTTCTGCACCTCAGAAAATGAGTTATACATTTTCTGAGCACTATCAGATTTCTGCGCTTCATCTGAACGCGATAAACGATATGTGTCAATATAAGACGTGTATCCCTGCCCGAAACGCACAACGATATCCGTAATGACATCAGAAATTTTCTTCCATTTTCTATCATTACAGGTGGTAAATACAGTAATTCTTTTTTCCGCTTGCTCTGTTAAGCAATTTGTGTCATTATTTCTAAATAAACACCAAATTGAAATGTTTTTGTCCTTTATTCCCTTTTTGAGCAAGGCTTCATAGTTGTGTGAAATCGCACGCCCGTGCACCACAATGTCATCGAAGATTAAAAAGCGATTTGGTTTATTTTCTGGTGAGTCAATATCCGAATCACTTATTAAGTTTAATGAGTGGCTGTTATAAATGGTTCCGCTTATTTGAAAATTGTCGTCAGCTTCTGGTGGTCTTGTGTCCTTTGAAAGTTCAAACATAGACGAAAAAATTGCATATAACAAATAAGCACGTCTTGTAACCAAGATTTTATATTGGAAATCTTCGGAAATACAAATATGATAGAATATTTCTTTGATTATCTTATAATCCGCACCGAAAATGTAGCTCATATAATTATCAATTTTATTTGCTTCCTCTTTGCTTTCAATCAAGAACTGACGTTCTTCGCAACCTTGAACATTGTTATTTTCTTGCTTCTCCTCATTGTTCAAAGCATTGCTTAAAAATTCTACCATACAAACTTTCCTTTAATTTATTTTTTAATACTTTATTATTATGCAGCAGAAACTTTAATATTACGAATGCGCATTCGCAACTTAAATTTTCCAAATGCGTCGCAAAAGCCAGAGGCAGGAAGCAAACTAAAATCGATAATCAGGTTAAACGACAAATTCTCAGTTGGAGAAATTGTTTGCGTTTTAACATCATATGCACGGTGCGAATTATCCGTGACTGTAGCTGTTAATTGGCAATAAAGTTCATCCGCTTGGCGTCCCTTTTGATTGAAATACAAAGCGTTAACCAAATTGGAAAAAATTCTTTCTTTTACCTTTTCATTGCAATCCAAGGCGTTGATGCCAAACCACAAGCAAGAATTTTTATAACATATATTCCGTTCCTGTATTTCATTTGCATTCGAGTAATCTTTTTCAGAAGAAATTTTAAGCTTCAAATTTTCAAAATGATAACAAGCTGGAAAAATTGACTGTTGCCCGGGTGATTCAATGTAAATCAGCAAATCATATTCCGAGCCGCTAACAAATTGCCGTACAGACTTTGGATAATTTGTTATCCTATCAACATTTTGAAGAGAGAGAGCAACAGGGATGTAACCAACGGTAGAAAGTTCATCGCTTACGGACAAATCGTGAATCCGATTGGAAACAATTTCCTCAAATTCCAACTTTTTTTCAAAAGACTGAAAATTGTCATTCGCAACATTCCAATTGCGCTCCACTTTGTACTGTAGGTAGGCAATAACGCACATAAATATAATATTTATTGTAAGCTGAAAACCTTCTGTAAAGGTGAGCGAAGATGGAAGACCCAGCTCCGTTAGCTCAAAGACATACCAAATGATGTTCAAAATAACGACAAAAAACAGTGATGTCGCGCAAATTAACAAAATGTTGACAACATCGCTTTTGTAGGGAAAAGAAAGGAGTTTTTTCTTTTTCGATGTATTTATTCCCGTTGTGTTTTGCGTATTTTTTTGCTTTTGACACATAAAGTTTGCAGCTCCTATCTTAAAATATTTTTAGGGAGCTAAATTCCGTTTCGGAAAAACTCGTGTTATATTATAGCACATATTGTCAAAAACGCAATAAAAACCGCGAATATTTTCATATTTTTTTGTGCAAATTGTATATTGATTACATTGGCACAGATACATTTTATCACAATTCATTTGCTTTGACAAGCCTTTTTTCTTTACACCTCCGATATTTTTTTCTTACAGATAAGCGGATAAGAAAGCCCACTGCGTGAGTTGTGGGCTGGTCAAGTTTCCATTTCTCATTCAATCCAACAATGTTTTATAGTATTTTTTCATATTCTCGTGTGTGATTCTTCCTGTGGCATTTTTGTTTGCTTCAAGCAGACAGCGTGCATCATACCAAGGAAATTCCGCTCGAATAAGCTGACCGAGCCGTTCCGTAGAATAATCGTAATAATATTCGATTACCGTATCCACAGAAGCTTTTTGGTCGTCGGAGAGGATTTCGGAAACACCGATGTTTGCTGTTACAGATATATATAGCCGGTTGTTGACGCTTTGAAAAAACTCGGGGCAGACCGCGCCGTTCGCTCCTGCATAAAACTCCTCGGGAAATATCGGTTCGTCGTCCCACGCAAGCGACCAAGCCTGTGCATAATAACATAGGCGCTCCAATTTTGTGTACGGTAAGGTGTCAAGCTTACCCTTTTCTAAAATGTATTGTGCCACATCTAAAATGCTTGATATCGGCATAGTAACCTCTCCCGTGGGATAGTTTTTAATAGACATTCATTTTTACGCCTCGCTTCTTTATATAATATTATACGAATAGCCACACCCAATTACAAGAAAGACAGCTGTGAATCGGCGAATGCTTGCGCTGGTTGAATTCGGATATTCTGCATTTACGCAAAACAGGAGGGAATACAAGGGATAGGCTATGCGTGTAATAGGCCCGGGCAGGAGATGGCGCTCCTGCCGGGTTGCAAAAATTACGATGCGGATTCTAATTGCTGTGAAGATTTTATGAGTTTTGCTGCTCCGTTTCCATTCACATAGTCTTCATCAATGGTGACGCACTTGACCGTTTCATCGCTCGGCAGTTTGAACATCAACGGATTTAAGATCCTTTCCACAATACTGCGCAAGCCCCTTGCGCCCGTTTGATTTTCGATAGCCTCTTTTGCAATATGTTCCAATGCAGCGTCTGTAAATTTCAAATCAATTCCGCTCAATTCGAATAGCTTTTTGTATTGACTGATGATGGAATTTTTCGGCGTATCCAAAATGCGACGCAGGTCATCTGTATGTAAGTCTTGCAGGGTGCATATCACCGGCAGTCTACCGACCAATTCCGGCAGCATTCCGAATTTGTGCAAATCGCACGGTAACGGCGTACACATCCTTGGCTTTTCCTTGTTTGTATTGACGTTATGGAAGCCGATAGCACTTTTCCCTGATAGCCGATGTTCGACAATATCCGAAAGCCCGACAAACGCACCGCCGCAAATAAACAGGATATTTGTGGTATCGATTTGCAGACAGTTTTCGGTTGGGTGCTTTCTGCCGCCGTTCGGCGGTACACTGGCAAGCGTGCCTTCCAAAATCTTTAAAAGGGCTTGCTGAACGCCCTCGCCGCTCACATCGCGGGTGATAGAAACATTCTCTCCCTTTCGGGCAATTTTATCAATCTCATCGATATAAATAATTCCCTTTTGCGCCAGTTTAATATCATAATTCGCGGCTTGAATCAATCTTAAAAGGATATTTTCGACATCATCACCCACATAGCCTGCCTCTGTCAGCGTCGTCGCATCCGCAATGGCGAACGGCACCTCTAAATATTCTGCGAGTGTTTTGGCGAGCAAGGTTTTTCCCGTACCTGTTGGACCGAGCAATAACACATTGCTTTTATCCAGTTTCATTCTCGGATGGAAGATACGCATATAATGATTGTAAACCGCCACCGACAGCGTTTCCTTCGCCTCGTTCTGACCGATGATATGCTTATCGAGATGCGCCTTAATATCCATTGGCTTCGGCACTTCTTTTCCTCCTTTCTTGAGCTTTTCGATTTGTTGTTCTGTTTCCCAATCGGCAAGTATGCCGTTGCATACCTCCACACAGGACTCGCAAATAAAACCGTAATCGCCCTTAATTAGGCACTGCACATCGCTTCGATTTTTTAAGCAGAATGAGCACCTATCTTCTCTTGCTTGTTGTGTTGACATAACAGTCAGCCCCTTTCAAAAATTCTGTTGGAAATCCAACTGTATATATATCGTAAAAATCCGTCTTTTTTTGCCCCTGTTTTTGAAAAAAGTTTTTATTTTTTGCATATTTTAGTGCTTTTTCAGGATTTGTACTGCGAAATCTCGACAAAATCTCCGCCAAAAGCCCCATCTTTGTTACGGGCAAACGAAAAACGTAAGCGTTTTCGCCTGCAAGTGTGCAGGCATTTTTGCTGTCGCAAAAATTCGTTTGCCCTAAGCTTTTTGGTTGACATTTTCTCAATCCTTCCCAAGTTCCAACCGGAACTATCATAACAAATCCTCCTTGTTTTATAGATCGGATTTCCTTGATAACAATATATAAACAAAAAGAGCCGCAATTTTGCCCGAAAAGGCAAAAATACGACTCTATTTTTTATTACTATATAAAAAACTGCCACCCGTGGATGAACTGCCCCAAGTTGTGCAGACAGTACAAAAAGAGCCTACTTGAAGTAGAAAATTAAATTTTAAGTAACAAACTG
>ERZ808028.55-NODE-55-length-136605-cov-12.700552_pt1 | contig 136605 bp, 100 predicted proteins | sample MGYA00380184_ERZ808028 | MGnify/ENA primary metagenome ERZ808028 (study PRJEB31490, sample SAMN06133397) | mouse gut metagenome | isolation source: J8_1 | host: mice | place: China: Chengdu | collected 2015-05 ...
GGGTTAAACCGCCAGTACCGAAAGGTAACAAAGACAAAGAGTGTATTTCCAAGTGACAGCGCACTAGAAAAGATACTTTATCTTGCAAGTGGAAATGTAGTGAAAAAATGGACACAGCGTTACAGAAACTGGGACCGGGTATTGAACCAGCTGACTGTACTTTATGGGGAACGCCTCACCCAGTATCTGTAAACGCAAAGACCAGAACAGTCTGCCATACAGCATAAACTGTTCTGTCCATATGACATTAGCAGTATTTCCAGAAAAGCCCAGTCTTATTCAGGAGACAGGGTGTGGGCAGAATCCACAAAAATCTTTCTTACTGCTAATGTCTTGATTGGTGTGCAAAAAAATCAAAAAAGATGTATAAAAGCATACTTACTGGCAATACTATAATTTAGAAAAGAAATTCGACAACATAAAAACATTCCTATGCGACAACATTTTTCTACATATCTAATTCCTATCAAGACAACATTTTGCTCATAGATACAAGATTTTTTACAGTCTCGGTCTGGCAGTTATTTTTTGCATGTAAAAGGAGCTGCGCACTAATTACTTAGTGCGACAGCCCCCGTATCTGCTAGTCTGCAATCTCAAAAAAATGTGTGATTTCTGCAATTTTAAAGCAGTAGCTTTCAAGTTCTCTTTCAGGGTCATTTGAATGTTCCATTATGTCGGCGGCAATTTTTACAATATCGCGTGTAGTGATATTTTTTTGCCATCATGTGACATGGACAGCATTTTTACATATTCATTGCTGTTGCCATGGGTATATCACGATTTTGCAATGCAGAGTCCTACAAGTTGGTTACTGTACAAAACTCTTCTTTCTTTTACTTTCATAAGTTTTATCTCGATTTTCTGTTCGATTATCAGACTTTTTATTCTTGCTGTGGGCTATTTTTGTGCCCCATTCCTTATTACTCTTTAATTATATAATTTTTAAGATTACTTCTCCTTAAAAGAAAAAATATTGACCTGAAAAAGACCATTGACCAGCTCTCCAGAAACCTGTGCGCTTTTGATTCTAACGATTTCCTTATGTGTAATTACCTCATCCTCGTAAAATATCATGGCAAAGATGATTATGCGGTCATTATCATTTATAATTCAGATATTATCAAGCCAGCAAAAAGCTGGAAACGCACTCCTAAATACGGGTTCATTAGTGTGAGAAGTACTTCTAACTGTCTGTGGCAGTTTCCACTCACAGTAAAGGTTGTTTCGTGGAGAAGTACGAAGTCTCACACCGAGAAATGCCTGAAATACGGAATTTCTCATCTGGATTTGAGTCGCGGCACAGTTGCGACATGGAGGTTAGTTTATCCTACTAGCTCTGTTTTGCCAATGATTCTGGCTGCCCTGCATGGATTGGAGGCGAGACTAGAACGGCATACTTTGAAGTTATGTTGAACCGTCGTATGTCGAACTACACGTACTGGTGTTGTGAGAGAAGAGATAAATCGCCCCTCCTCGAGTACTTTTTTATATCCCTTTTGTAGCCTTTTGACATGCTATATTGTATTCACAGTGAAGGAGGTACAAAATGGATTCAATGCGCAGAGAAAAAAGAGTAAAGAAAATGAATACAATAAACAGAATGAAAAAACCAAAAACACAACAGACAGAAACCATATATGAGGAGGTTATCAGAAGAAATTCCGATATGGTCTACAGGCTTGCGTACTCTCTTGTCAAAACCCGTGCCGACGCAGATGATATTTTTCAGGAGGTTTTTCTGCGGTATATGCAGAATGCGCCAGCGTTTCAGGGGGCAGAGCATGAGAAAGCATGGTTTTTGCGGGTGACGATGAACTGCTGTAAAAACTTCTGGAAATCGCCATGGACGCGTAGAAGGGTGGCGCTAGAATGTGAAGAAATGGAGCAGGGCGGACTTTTTTGTGAGCTGGACGGCGACAGTGCGGCGCTGGTCGATGCTGTCAAGCAGCTCTCAAAAAAGTATCGTATTGTGATTCATTTGTTTTATTATGAGGAGTTGTCCATCGAGGAAATTGCAAAACTCACGAATGCAAAAGCTTCGACGGTGCGGACAAGGCTGACTAGAGCAAGGCGGCAGCTTAGAAGTTTACTGAAGGAGAAACTGAGGACGTTTGCCGAGTAAAAGCTATAATATGAGAAAGGAGAGGTTTTTAATGTTTGAAAACAAATATAAGGAAGCATATGACGCCATCGTGCCATCACAAGAGCTTGTGGAAAAGCTGATTGGTCAGGCAAGGGCGGGAAAACTTGAAAGAAAAAAAAGCTGGTTTGTGCCTAAGGCAGCCGTTGCGGCTGCGGCTGTTGTGGTGTGTCTCGTGACAGCAGTTCCTGTGTGCGCGGCACATATTCCAGCGTTCTACAGAATTGTGGAGTATCTCTCGCCCGCGCTGGCAGATCATCTGGTTCCCGTCGAGAAGAGTTGTACCAGTCAGGGGATCACGATGCAGGTGGAAGCCATTAACTTAGTAGAAAATGAGGCACAAATCATTATTTCAATGCAAGATGCGCAAGATAGTACGCAGGATTTGATACATGGGGAGATAGATTTATTTGACAGTTATGGATTGTCTGATTATGTGAATGACAGCGTTGTTGGCGGGTGCCATTTTCTGACTTATGACGCAGTGGAGGGTAAGGCGTATTTTCAGGTGTCAGTCCAGTCAGACCATGCGTATGAAGCCGGAAAATTAAAGTTTTGGGTAAAGTCAGTACTGTGTGATAAATCCGAGGAAACCAGAGATGTTGACTTGTCAGAGACAGTTTATTCCGCGAATACAAAGCAGGTAAAACCGAGCGGCAGCGGCGGTCTGATATCGGAGGAGATGCTGCCTGATTCCATGTGGGTATTACCTGCCACAGACGAGAATCCAATACCCGAGACAAATGTTTTAGACGGGTTAGCAGCTGCAAACTGCGCGGCGGATGATTTTACTGTGACAGGCATGGCGTATATGGAGGGGGTGCTGCGCGTTCAGATATGTATGGGGGACACTTGGAAGTCAGACAGACATGTTGAGTTATTTTTAAGAGACCCGGACGGCAATGAGCGTTATTCAGACCGCAGTGTGAGCTGGCATGAGGAGGTAGGCGAAACAAGCTATCATTTTTATGAGTTTTGGTATATTGAGGACATTGAGGAAATCTCAGATTATTCCATGTATGGCATTTTTCACAATGCAGGGCAGCTCATAGAAGGGGACTGGAATGTGACTTTTCGGCTGGAATCGTATTGACAAACAGGGATAGTGTGGTAAAATAAAGTGTATTTTTGGAAAGGAGAGTGCAGTATGAACGGAATGGGTTATGTGCCAGTTTGCAGCAGCAGTTCTATGTCAAAAACGTACAGAAAATCGCATTTACGGGATTACTGCGCCTTTTTTGAAGTGTTATCATAAACATTTGTGTAGATAATAATGAAAATTGCAGTGATTCCAAAACAGTTTAACAAGTAAAAGGTTAAGCTGTTTTTTGTTTGCGTTTTGATAAGAAAGAATACGTGGGATTGTAATTTGGTGTGCGGGCAAGGACGCCGCGTTATGCTCAGGAAGAGAGGAATTATAGATGATTTTCAGAGCAGGTCAACAGTTTACGTCCAAACTCGCAGACTTTGGCAGGAATGGGGGATTAAGATGAAGAGGAAACAATGGAATCACAGATTAAAAAGTATAAAGCACAAAGACAGGTATTTGAAAAATATTACCTTAGATTACATGAGCACATTTATAACAAACTTAAATATGCAGAGTTCGATCTGGGTGCTCTATCTGGCATACTGTGGATTAAATCTGGCACAGATTGGTCTTGTCGAGGGGATTTACCATGCGACGAGTATTCTATTCGAAATTCCATCGGGGGCAGTGGCAGATTTGCTTGGCAGGAAAAAGAGCATGGTTTTGAGCAGGATTTGTATTGCGTTATCCTGTATGATTATGCTTTTTGCGCAGAACTTTTGGTATTTTGCGCTGGGGTTTATGGTGCAGGCGCTGGGCAATAACTTAAACTCTGGCTCGGAGGAGGCGCTTGTGTATGACAGCATGAAGGCTGCCGGGCAGGAAGCGCGCTATATGAGTGTGTGCGGCAGGCTGAATGTGATTATCGAAGTGTCGCAGGGCATTGCGACAGTTGCGGGCGGCATTCTTGCGGAGTTTTCCTACTTTTGGTGTTATAGTGCCTGTCTGGTGATTGCAGTGCTCGCATTGCTTCCAGTGATCTTGATGGTGGAAGCGCCCTATGTGGAGGAACGGGGCAGACAGCGTTCCGTTTGGGAAGTAGTGGCTGTGCATTTTCGGACATGTTTTAAGATTTTGCGTTCAGACCGCCGGATTTTAAAACTGATAAGCTATTATTCAGTTATTTTTGCGGCGGAAACTGTGCTGTTTTTTTACAGCCAGCAGTATTATTATGAATTAGGATATAATAAGATTCAGATTAGCTTTATTTTGCTGGTGATGGGCGGTGTATCCTGCATTGGGGCGGTGTTGAGCGAGCGGATTTACGCAGCGCTTGGAAAAAAGACTGCTCAGACGGGGGCGTGTGTAATCGCGGCAGCATTTCTGGTATATGGGTTGCAAAATTTGTTTGTGTCCATCGCAGCATTTACAGCCGCCGGATTTTTTAACGCGGTGCTCTATCCAGTACAATCAGAGCAGCTCAACAGCCTGATTCCGTCAGGACAGCGGGCGACGCTCATTTCCGTGAACAGCATGTTCTTTTCGATTGCGATGATTCTGCTGTTCCCGCTTGCCGGATTTTTGGCAGACCTGTGGGGACTCACGGCGGTTCTTGTGGGAATGGGGGGCGTACTGCTGGGAGGCCTTGGCGTCTGGCAGTATTTTATGAAGGAAGCGTAAAGGCAGATGGAGAAGGGCTGGGTTATAGAGTGTGCAGTTTGAAACTTCGTAAAGCGGTATTTTAATTTGTAAACATATGTTTGCACAAGGACAAAATTATGGAGAATGCAGTTCGTAACCTCGTAAAATATAGTATGAATACACGTCATAGAGGATTTGGATATTATTTGACATTTGTCCCAAATCGCCTTATGATAGTTAATGATGAGTACAGGAACTGGCTATTACAGTGCGATCTACAGTATGGTATACAAGTGTGATATCAAAAGTTTCGGAAAGAGGAGTATCCAAATGAAAAAAGTTTTTATTGATGGAAGTGAAGGAACAACAGGGCTGCGCATTTTTGAGCGGTTTGAGGGGCGGGAGGACATAGAAATCCTTAAAATTCCTTCTGAGCTTCGCAAGGACCCGGCAGAAATTAAAAAATATATCAACGCGTCAGATATTACCTTCCTTTGCCTGCCAGATGCGGCAGCGCGGGAGGCGGTGGCGATGGTTGAAAATGACAATACCATTATCATTGACACCTCGACGGCACACCGCACAGAGGCGGGCTGGGCGTATGGCTATCCAGAGCTTTCCAAGACGCACCGCGACGCGATTAGAACTGGAAAGCGCATTGCAGTTCCGGGCTGTTATGCGACGGGCTTTATCACGATTGCCTATCCGATGGTGGCGGAGGGAATCTTGCCAAAAGATTATCCCGTCACGGCCTTTGCCATGTCAGGCTACAGCGGGGCAGGCAAGAAAACGATTGCGGTGTACGAGGCGCAGGGGCGTGACAGCGAGCTTGACGCGCCGCGGGAGTATGCGCTGAACCAGAAGCACAAGCATTTGAAAGAAATGCAGGCAGTCACGGGGCTTTCGAGAATGCCGCTGTTCTCGCCGTTCATCTGTGACTATTACAGCGGCATGGTGGTGACACTGCAATTTTACACGGATTTGTTAAAGGACAAGCCGTCGCCGGAGAAGGTGCACGCGATGTTTGTCAAATATTTTGAAGGAGAGCCGTTTGTGAAGGTGATGCCGTTTGGCAAGGAGGCGGATTACAATGGCTTTCTGGCTGGAAACACATGTGCTGGCTGGGACGGTATTGAACTCTATGTGACGGGAAATGAGGACAGGCTGCTTGTCAGCACGCGCTTTGACAATCTTGGAAAAGGGGCGTCGGGTGCGGCAGTGCAGTGTCTCAATATTATTCTTGGCTGTGATGAAAATAAGGGGCTGGTATTGTAAAAACAGGTTCTATAGCGGCTGCCTGACGGCACGGAGGAAGGGGTCAATATGAGACAATTACCACAGGAGTTTATGTGCAGAATGCAGGATATGCTAAAGGAGGCGTATCCTGCTTTCCTGCATAGTTATGAGGAAGAAAAAGTTCAGGCGCTTCGGGTGAATGCTTTAAAAGGCACAAGAGAGGAATTTTTAGAAAAGGCGTCTTTTGGCAGTTTAAAACAAGTCCCGTGGGAAAAGGACGGACTCTATTATACGGGAACTGACGGCTGTGCACCCGGCAAACATCCCTTTCATGAGGCGGGGGTGTACTACATACAAGAGCCTAGCGCGATGGCGCCTGCGGCGTACCTAGAAGCAGCGCCGGGGGAGTGTGTTCTTGACTTGTGCGCGGCGCCGGGCGGAAAGACGACGCAGATTGCTTCTTATATGCAGAATCAGGGGCTTCTTGTCTGCAATGAGCTTTACCCGGCACGGGCTAAAATTCTCTCGGAGAACGTCGAGCGCATGGGAATCCGCAATGCGCTTGTCACCAATGAGGCGCCGCAGCGTCTGGCGGAGGTGTTTGACGGCTATTTTGACCGTATTTTAGTTGATGCGCCTTGCTCCGGCGAGGGAATGTTTCGGAAAAATGAGGAGGCGTGTGACGAGTGGAGTCCTGCGAATGTCCAGCTCTGTGCAGACAGGCAAGATGAGATTCTCGACTGCGCGGACAGAATGCTGCGCCCGGGCGGGCGGCTGGTGTACGCGACCTGTACGTTTGCGCCCGACGAGAATGAGGGGAGTATTGCGCGGTTTCTGGAACGCAATCCGACATATCGGATTATGGAGATAAAGAAATACGACGGCATGTCGGCAGGGGTTCCAGCATGGGCGTATAAGGACAGTTCTTGTGACAGTGCGGCAGCGGCACATGAGGCAGATTATGACATGGGTGTCAGAATGGATACAGACAGTGAGAAAAGCAGCTTGGACAGTCTCCGGCATACGGTTCGCTTGTTTCCGCATCTGGTTCGGGGAGAGGGGCATTATCTGGCGGTACTGCAAAAGCGGGGAGAAGTGCCCGAGGGATACCGCGCACTTCCTGTCAATGGTCTGCAAAAAGGCATGGGCGCAAAAGACGCCAAAGAATTTATACAGTTTCAACAGGAGTCGCTGCAAGTAGATTTGCTGGAAAATGCACAGAATCGTCTGCTGAAATTCGGGGAACAGCTCTATCTGATGCCGGAGGGTATGCCATCCATAGACAAATTGAAGGTTTTGCGGGCGGGCTTGCACCTTGGCACTCTCAAGAAAAACCGTTTTGAGCCGTCTCACGCACTGGCGCTCGCCCTCAAAAAAGAGGAGGCAAAGCATTCGCTCGAGCTTGGGACAGAGGAAAACGCAAGGGCATATCTGGGCGGAATGACTTTGCAGCATGAGGGAGAGAAGGGCTGGTATCTGATGACATATAACGGGTACAGCATTGGCTGGGGAAAGCTTGCCGGTCAGGTTGTGAAAAACCATTATCCCAAGGGACTTAGGAAAGTGTGAACTAGATGAAAACATCAAAAACTGCATTAAATCTCACGGAGGGCAGACCAGTGAAGCTTATTTTACTGTTTGCCATTCCAGTGTTTCTGGGCAATCTGTTTCAGATTTGTTACAGCCTTGTCGATACGAAAATTGTGGGCAGGATTCTGGGGGAGACAGCGCTGGCGGCGGTTGGCAGTGTGTCTGTTTTGTACACGCTGCTCACTGGATTTTTTAATGGGCTGAGTCTTGGCTTTAGCGTATTGACGGCACGATATTATGGGAGCGGTGACGAGCGCAAGCTAAAGGAAAACGTGGCGGGCGCTATTGTGCTGGGATTTTTGACAGCAGGCGTGCTCATCACTGGCATTGCAATCTGGATTCAGCCGATTCTGAGACTGCTGCATGTGCCGCCCAAACAGCATGAGATGGCGTTGTCGTATATCACGCTCTTGGTGTGGGGAATGTTTGTCACGCTGGCGTACAACCTCTGCGCCAACACGCTGCGGGCGATTGGCGATTCGGTTACGCCGCTTATTTTTCTGGTGATTGCGGCGGTGACAAATGTTGGGCTGGATTATCTGTTTATCCTTGTTTTTCATATGGGCGTGCGGGGCGCCGCGGTGGCGACACTCGTGTCACAAATGCTGTCGGTCGTGTTGTGCCTGCTTCGGATTCGTCAGGCATTTCCAATACTGCATCTTACCAGAGCGCATTTTGCACTTTCGAGAGAGCAGGTGCTTTCTTTGTATAAGAGTGGTCTGTCAATGGGACTGATGTCGAGCCTTGTGAATTTCGGTTCGCTGGTGCTACAGAGCGGTATCAACCAGCTTGGGACGAATATCATCGTGGCGCACACCGCAGCGCGCAAGGTATTTGAAATCTGGGGACTGCCTGTGAGTGTGCTCGGCTCCTCCATGGCAACGTACTGCGGACAAAATTACGGTGCGGGCAGGTATGACAGGATTCGGCAGGGAATGAAAAGCGTGTTGATTCTGGGGGCGGCGTGGGACGGGATTGTCTTTGTTCTTGCACATACCATTTCGCCGTATCTGATTGGCTTTATCACAAGCTCTCAAAATGAGGAGATTCTTTATTGGGGGACGATGTACCTGCGGGTGGATATGTCCTTTTTGCTGGTCTGTCTGTTTATTGTGATTCTGCGAAACTGTATGCAGGGATTTGGGGACTACAGGACACCGATTTTATCCAGCTTTATTGAGCTTGTCGGAAAACTGGTGTTCACATTTGTGTTTGTGCGGCTGTTTGGCTACTGGGGAATCATCTGGACAGAGCCAGTCATATGGTTTTTGATGGTTATTCCGCTGATTGTCATGACGCTCAAAAGCCCTGTTGTCAAAATGCGGCAGCCGGAAGCATGAATTGATGAAAAGAGGAGGGGTTCGCATGAACAAAAAGTATGAGATTGATATGTGCAGCGGTTCCGTATTTGGCAAGATGCTTCTCTTTGCACTGCCGTTAATGTGCTCAAGCATTTTGCAGTTGCTGTTTAACGCCGCAGATATTGTGGTGGTGGGGCGGTTTGCAGGAGATAATGCGCTGGCGGCAGTCGGGGCGAACACGGCGCTCATCAATCTGCTCACAAACCTGTTTGTGGGGTTATCCGTCGGGACAAACGTGCTGACGGCACAGTACTATGGTGCAAAAAGAGAGCGTGATTTAAAAGAGACAGTGCATACTTCTATGCTGCTGAGTCTGTACAGTGGTCTGCTGCTCACGGTGGTCGGATTGATCGGTGCGCCAAAGCTGCTTGAACTAATGCAGGCACCGCCGGAGGTGCTGAACCTTGCAGTGTTGTATCTGCGCATTTATTTTCTCGGAATGGCTTCGATGATGGTGTACAACTTTGGCAGTGCGATTCTGAGGGCGGTCGGTGACACGAAAAGACCGCTGTATTATCTGCTGGGCGCCGGGATTGTGAATGTGGTGCTGAACCTGTTTTTTGTCATTGTCTGTCATCTAGGCGTGGCAGGCGTGGCGATGGCGACAGTGATCTCGCAGACGATTTCTGCTTTTCTGGTGGTGCGCTGTCTCGTGAGAGAGCAGGGCGGCATTCACCTTGATTTAAAAGCGCTCGCCATCACCAAGGAAAAACTTGGAAAGATTATGCAGATCGGACTTCCGGCAGGTTTTCAGGGAACAGTATTTTCACTGTCAAATGTCGTGATTCAGTCTGCGGTCAACTCCTTTGGCAATATTGCGGTGGCAGGAAATTCCGCAGCCGCAAATATCGAAGGCTTTGTCTATATGGCGATGAATGCCTTTCATCAGGCAACCATATCGTTTACCAGTCAGAATTATGGCGCGCGGGCGTACAAGCGCATTTATAAGATTCTGTTTGCAGGAGAGCTTTTTGTCATTGTGACTGGCGTGGTGCTTGGCAATCTGGCAGTACTTTTGGGGGAATCCCTGTTGGGAATTTACTCGCCAAGTGCAGAGGTCATCACAGCGGGCATGGCACGATTAAGAATCATCTGCACGCTGTATGCGCTGTGCGGCGTGATGGATGTGCTGGTGGGCGCGCTTAGGGGAATTGGATATTCTATTATCCCGATGATTGTGTCGCTGGTGGGCGCATGCGTGCTGCGGCTTTTGTGGATTGCGACCGTGTTTCAGATTCCAGAGTATCACAGCCTGACGACCGTTTATTTATCGTATCCGATCACATGGACGATCACACTTACTGTACATGCAATCACTTTTGCACTGGCAGCGCGCAAGGTGCTTGTACACCACGAAAAATAAATGCACAAAAAGACCATATATGAACCGATACCCGAATACGAATTTTGTAAGATGGAACAATACAAGAGATACCGTTGTTTTATAAAATTTTTATTGAGGTGAAGGGAATTGAAAACGCAGGAAGCTGTAGTGATGAGAATCAAAGGATTATGTACAGAGAGGGAGATGAGGATATCGCAGTTGGCATATGTTGCTGGAATGCCGCCCTCAACGCTCAAAAATATTATGAAGGGAAACAGCAGGAATACAGGGATTGTCACAATCAAGATGATCTGTGACGGGCTGAATATATCCTTGGACGAGTTTTTCCACTGTGGACTGTTTCAGGATTTGGAACAGGAGATTGACTAAATATCCATAAAAAGGCAGAACCGATACTTTTTTCGCTGTGTTTGGCAGGCGCATTTTATTAAATTTTCAGAAACTAACTTGACAGCGCCCGCGTCATCATTGATAATGAACAGGTAACAATGATGATACGACGAGGAGGAAAATATGGACAGAAAAGTAGCAGTGTTATTAAACGAACAGATCAACAAAGAGTTTTATTCTGCGTATCTGTATCTTGATATAGCAAATTTTTATACAAAAAAAGGACTGGACGGGTTTGCGAACTGGTATGAGGTTCAGGCAAAGGAGGAGCAGGATCATGCGATGCTGATGTATCGGTATCTGCAAAATAATGGGGAGGAAGTGACGCTCGAGGCGATTGACAAGCCCGATAAAATCTTTGATACCCTGATGGACCCGCTCAAGGCAGCGCTCTCGCATGAGCGGTATGTGACATCGCTGATCAACACAATCTATGGTGTGGCGCAGGAGGAGAAGGATTTCCGCACGACACAGTTTCTGGATTGGTTTGTCAAGGAGCAGGGCGAAGAGGAGAAAAACTCTATGGACCAGATTACCAAGATGGAGCTTTATGGCGATGACGCACGCAGTTTGTATATGCTCAACAGCGAGCTTGGGGCGCGGGTGTACTCGGCACCGTCGCTGGTATTATAACACATAATGCATTTGTTAAAAAACAGGAAAGGCATGGTTTTTAGACCGCCTTTCCTGTTTTTGTGCACACATACACGGAAAGTTTTAACTTCCCTATTCGATTGCGCCTGTCGTCTTTCTGATACCCTGTTCACTCCACTTTTTTACATCAACTAGCGGATTGCGCGCTGGCATACTGCCTAATGATGCGACCTTTCTTTTCATTTCTAAAAGCAGGTGATATGCAGCCTGCGGGGCAAGGAGTTCATTTGTAATATAATCCCTGATTTCTTCCATCTGCGCCAGAGCAGATTTTGTGATTTGAATACTGTATTGGCTGTTCATAATAATTAAAGCCCTTTCATAAGCTGGTCAACGGCTTCTTCATAAGAAACTGAATTGCCATTTTTCGCTTGTGCCAGTCCAGTCTGCATCATCTCATCAAACTCATCATCTGTCATGGAATCAAGAGTTTTAAGTTCTGTAGGCAGTTCGACAGGAAAGGGTATTCCTCTTTTCATAATTACCTGTCTGTAGGTCATATTGATAAAAGCTGATGCGGATAAGCTGATCTAGTATAGCCTCTGCCTGTCTCTTGACATCGGGCTCCACCCTGACATTTACATTTGCACTTCGTACTGCCATATTGCCGCCACCTTTCTTTTTCTGTTTTATTCCCAATTAGTAGGAACAATACAGCTTTCTGGCGGGCAGCGGTCAGTTTGTGACCTGCTCCACTTCCAGTATGGGTTTGAGAATAAAATGGATTTCGATAGAAATGTGTTTTGTTATGGTTTCATGGACAACGATTTCTTTTTTGATGGGTTATCAGTTCGACAAACTGGAAGTTAGTGAATCGGTAACAATTCCATATTTTTTACTCTTTTTAGATTTATTTTAAGGTCATCATATCCAAACGGCTTGCCATGTCCCGGATATATTAGATTTGGTCTAAGAGCAATGATTGTTTCCCAAGATTTCAGAAAAGCCGTTTTATCCTCCGCCCAAATAGTTATTCTGTGTAAACTTGGCAAACCGTTCATAGCAGCATCGCCGCAGAATAGAGAACCGTCATTTAGTAAAAGAGATATGGAATCGGGGGTGTGACCGGGAGTATCAATGATTTTTCCTTGCAGTAAAAGTTCCATTTGTTTACGGTTTTGTTCGGTCACTTGAATACATCTACATGAATATTCTTGCTTTATTGGAGGAAACAAATGCTTGCCCTTGCCAACAAATTTCATTAAGAAACAAAAGAACAAGGCAATCTTGGTGGTGCAACCGCCATGAAATGAGTTTTGCCCTCTATATAATCTTTCTAACGCCTTGTCGCTCATAACGATTTGAACATCAGAGCATTCCGAAAGTATTTCATTCAGATAACCTGCATGGTCATCGTGAGCGTGTGTCAAAAAAATATATCGTATTTGTTGAGGGGCTATTTTCATCTTTGCCAGTTGCTTTTTGAAATGTGCAAATCTGCTTTCATACCCTGTATCAATCAACACATAGCCCTTGTCAATAGGATATATCCAATTATTTACTACCCTGCCTCCTGCATTGAGCATAGATGTTCCCTCTTTTCATTCATTTTCATCGGTGTCAACTCCCGATTTATCGCTGGCTCTATTATACAGCCTTAACTTGCTAAATGGAATAGGCTCTCTGAAAATTTTCAGGCGATAAGTTCCACAAAGGGGTAGCTGGCGGAGCCAGCGCAGGGGGCAGTCGATCATGATAGCCCGGAAACTCTGCTGTCGTTCCTGACCCCGTCTAGGTGGCGTTTCGCTCCGCTTGGTACGCTCGTTCCGGTCAGGGTTCCTTCGTTTCCCTGTCGGAAGTCGTTGTGCCACATCGCCGAGGATAACAATTCAGGAGCGGTTAAAGGATTTAAGGACAGAACGGAGATAAAGAAATACCGTTGTTTGGGTTTTTTATCCATGCAACGGCATTTCTGGTTATCAATTCTTTTCTATAGGTATCCAGATTTCGCTGTAATTCATATCTTTCGTATACATCTCAATATTATAATTACCTGCAAGCTTATATACCTTACAGGAGGGAAGCCACTCGCTCCATATTTTTGTATTCACATCCTGTAAAGATTTCGGCAATGCTCCATAACAGGGAAATACTGCCCATGTCCCGGCTGGAATTACTCTTGTTTCCAATCCCTCAGGAACTTCGCTTGCCGGACTGTAATTATCAGCTATCAAATATTCAAAGTTTTGACCTTCACTGTCCATGCAGATCCCATACATTCCACATACGATTTTCCCATTCTTGCTTTTCATATGTTCTTGCCAAAACTCAGGAATTTTTTGATAAGATGTTTCCGAATTGAATTTACGAGAAACTCCCATAACTGTGAACTGTTCTTTTTCCACAATTTTATACTCTAACATAGTACCACCCTCCAATGTAAGTTTTATTTTCAGCGGAGCAACAGAATTTAGGCTGCAATTCTTTTCTCTTGCCTGAGAAGGTGTTATCCCATGAAATTTAGTGAATGCTTTTGCAAAGCTGTCAGGCGAACTGTATCCGTACTTCAGTGCAACATCAAGCACCTTAATATCGGATGAACAAAGTTCTTGGGCAGCTAGAGTCAGACGGCGGTTTTTGATGTACTCCCCAACTGTAAATCCACATAATACATTGAATATTTTTTGAAAGTAGAAACTTGACACAAATGCTTTGCTTGCGATTTCATTTACATCAATATCCTCGGTCAGATGCTCTTCAATGTAACAAATTGCATTACGTATACCGCTATTCCAACTATTCATGGGTATCCTTCTCCTTCCTGTGTCACTGTAATTATATTATACAAGCAAAATCTTAAATTTTCCCGATATTTTGTGTTCTCTAGTGTGGGATGGCTCCATGTTTGCGATAGTCCCTGTGCAGTCGCCCATAGCGTTCGATGAGACGGCTTTCGGAAGGCTCGTCACTGACCAGCTCAATCACGTCCATAATGTCACAATCCAGCGTTTTGCAGATTCGTGCCAGCGTATCCATGCTGATATTCAGGATTCTTGCTAACTCACAAATATTTCTCGACGGTATCGTCGTTTCCGTCTGGATTGTGCTTTTCCTTTCCTCTTTTGATTACCTTTAATTAGCCATGGCTTGTATCATACCATGTTGTGCCGCGAAATGCAATACAGATATAACATCAAAACGTGGCAGAGCGCAGGGGACTTGAACTCAAGATACAGATGGAGGGCTGTGCAGAAAAGACAGAATACATTAGCAAATATATCAGAGTTCCATTATAATGATTTATATGAATGAGGTGCTGGTGTTTGCAAGTTGTTTCAGTATTGAAAATTTATTTTTGGCAAGAGCTAAAGCGAATCAGAATTTTTTTAGTACAGTTCCCCCGCACATTTTAAGTGTCAGCTTCGTTATACATTGTGTAGGGACTGTTTGAAGGAAGGCATGGGTCTTTGGGACACGGCAGATGAGGGGGTGATGCAGTATGCTTGGAGATTGTTTTGTCGATATGGAGGAGCAGTATGACAAAATTTACCGCTACTGTTATTTCCGGCTGCGAAGCCGGCAGGCAGCGGAGGATATCACACAGGAAACCTTTCTGCGCTATTTCGAAAGATACCAATGCGCGACATCGGAACAGACTTTGCGGTGTCTGTATACGATTGCCAGAAATCTGTGTGTGGACGAATACCGGAGGGATTCAAGGGAGGCTGCGTGGGCGCAGTCGTATTCGGAGGAGGAGAAAGGTGAGGGCGACGAGCAGGTGCTTACAAGCCTTTTGGTGAGGGCAGCAGTGGCGTCGCTTGAGCAGGACGAGCAAGAGCTTTTGCTGCTGCGCTATGTGAATGAAGTTCCGATACAGAGCATTGCTCAGTTCTATGGAATTTCGAGATTTGCAGTGTACCGGAGACTGGCCGCAGTGACCAAGAGATTTCAGGCGGCATTGAGGAAGGAGGGATTTGGATGAGACGGGAAGTACGAGAGGAATTAAAGAGGGTATTTGAGCCGCCCAAGCCACAAGGCAAAAGGGTATTTTTGCGCGCGCTTGCACAGCCTAGAATCAGCATTTTGCGGTTTGCTCTGACACAGCTAGGCTATATTCGGAGATGGAGCTGGGCAGTGTCTGTCATGATTTTTGCAGGCTCGGTTGCAGCTTCGGTGTGGAGCCCGTCAAGGATTCTTGGGATTGTCTCGGCATTTGCGCCGCTGCTTGCGCTGACTGCCGTGACGGAGAGCGGACGCTCGGAAAGTTACGAGATGGCAGAGCTGGAGATGGCGACGCGCTTTTCGCTCAGAAGCGTGCTTCTGGCAAGGCTTGGGCTTCTTGGACTGGCAAATCTGGTGATGTTTTTCCTGCTGCTGCCAGTGGTGGTGTGGCGGCAGGAGCTGGGCGTGCTGCGGGCAGGGCTTTATATACTGCTGCCCTATCTGTTGACGGCTTTTGCAGGGCTCTGGGTTCTCCGCCGGTTTCGGGGGCGCGAGGCAGTGTACTGCTGTGTGGGCATCGCAGCTTGTATCAGTTTTCTGGCGGCAATGCTTTTTGAGACGGTGCCGCAATTGTACCAGCCGGATATGGTTTCATGGTGGTTTGCCGGTGTGCTTTCGCTCGGCGTGGGGACAGTGAGACAGTGTACAGGGATTGTCCGCGACAGTCTCGCAGCATAAATTATCGAACAGATTGTAAGCATCTGTTTAAGAAAATGGAGGATTCGTATGAAGCTTGTCATAGACCGTGTATCAAAACAATATCAGAACCGGATTGCAGTGGACCGTGTTTCTGCAACGTTACAAAAGGGCGTGTATGGGTTACTCGGCGCAAACGGCGCCGGAAAGACTACATTGATGCGGATGCTCTGCGGGATTTTGAAGCCGACAGGAGGGACGATCACATTTGACGGCATTGATGTGAGGGAGGAGGCTTACCGCGCAGTCCTTGGCTATCTGCCGCAGGATTTTGGCTATTATCCTGAGTTTAGTGCGCTGGATTTTCTGCTGTATCTGGCGGCGTTGAAGGGAATCCCCAAGGTGCAGGCAAAACGCAGGTCGAGAGAGCTGCTTGCGCTGGTATCCTTGCAGGAGGCTGAAAAAAAGAAGATTAAGACCTTTTCAGGAGGAATGAAGCAGAGGCTTGGCATCGCGCAGGCACTCTTAAATGACCCCAAACTGCTGATTTTGGACGAGCCGACAGCAGGGCTCGACCCAAAGGAGCGTGTGCGCTTTCGGAATTTCATTCAAACGCTTGGCAAGGACAGCATTGTGCTGCTGTCCACGCATATCGTCTCGGACATAGAGCATATCGCCGATGAGATTCTGATGATGAAGGCAGGGCAGCTTATTTACCGGGGCAATTGGGAACATGAAAAAGGCGATTTGGAGGAATTTTATCTGCAACAGTTTGAGGAGGAGGGGACACATGAATAATTTTGGGACACTCTATTATTATGAAGTGAAAAAGATTTTGAGCCGGAAGCTGGTCTGGAGTGTGTTTTTTATAAATGTATGCTGCATTGTCATGTTTACATGTGCAGATTTGATGGGAAAGTATTATGTGGACGGCGAGGTGGCTGACACGCATTACCATATGTTTCAGGTCGATCAGGACTACCGGCGCGCATTGTCCGGCAGGCAGCTCGACACGGCACTGCTAGAGGAGATGCAGGAGGCGTACAGCAAAATTCCCGATACGCAGGAGCGGTATATGCTCACAGACGAATACCAGACCTATGCGCGCCCGTACAGCGAGATTTATAACTTGTTTCGGAGATGGACGCAGAAAAAGGAGCTGGAAGAGCTACGTGCATGGCAGCCGGACGAGGAGGCGCTCTACGCGGCAAGACTTGAGACGATGGAACAGCTATGGCGTGAGCAGCAGCTGACCGATGCGGAGAAGGCGCTATGGCGTGAGAAGGAGGCGCAGGAGCAAGAGAACAGGCCGCTTACGTATCTGTACCACGAAGGCTATACGAAGCTGCTTGCCAATGGCTTAAACACGCTGAGTATTTTGGTGCTGATGTTTGTTTGTATCTGCATGGCAAGCGTCTTTACGGACGAGCACACACGCAGGACCGATCAGCTTATTTTGTCAGGCGCAAAGGGAAAAGAGATGGTTTACTGGGCAAAAATAGCAGCCGGCGCCAGTGTCTCCGCAGCGTGTGCCGCGCTCTTGTCAGCGATTACCTTTATGCTGGTCTTTGCAGTATATGGGGCGGAGGGATTTGGGACTTCCCTGCGCTTTAGCGCCTATCTGTGCTCCTCGTCCGAGCGGTTTTCGATGGGGCAGGTGTGTCTGATGGCATATGGCATTTTGATTCTTACCGCGGTCTTTGTCAGTGTGCTGGTGTTGGTGGAATCAGAGCTGCTGCACAGCAGTATTGCGACGCTGGCAGTCAGTGTTGGCTTGCTCATGACAGGCATACTTGCAAGGATACCACAACAGTACCGCGCGCTCTCGCAGCTCTGGGACTGGCTTCCCGCGCGGTTTCTCAATGCAGTCTACATCTTTGACAACAGAACAGTACCGCTGGCAGGACACTGTCTGGTCTCATGGATTGCAGTTCCGGTGTGTTACATGCTGGCAGGGCTTGTGATGGTCCTCGTCGGGAAACGGATTTACCGGAATTATCAGGTGTTAAACCGCTAATTAACAAAAGTAAAGTGAAATTAGGTTGCTATATCTTCCTCTTAATGATATAATGTCAAAGGTCGTGAGAAGTTAAAAGGAAAGTAAGGCGCATACTTATGAAAATAGTAATCTGCGATGATTGTGTCGAAGATTTACAATATATAGAGCAATTGCTTGGGCAATACACAGAAGCGGCTTCGGGTGCCGATTTTGTGGTGGAAAAATATTTGGATGCTGCCGTCTTGTACGACAGAATCCAAGAGGGTGAGCAGGCCGAGATTTATATACTGGATATGATTATGGCAAAACGCACAGGCATTGACCTTGGCAGCCTGATTCGAAAAGTGGGAGGGGACAGCGTGATTATCTATATCACGTCCTCCGACGAGTACGCAATGGAGGCATACGGGGTCCATGCAGTGCGTTATTTGCTAAAGCCCGTGAGCAGTGAGAGCTTTTTTGAGGCGATGGATTCTGCGCGCTCGTCCGTCAGAGGGCGGCGCAAAGTGATGTTTATGGTAAAGACGAAGGCAGGAACTGTGAAGGTGCCTTATTCGGAGATTGAATATATAGAGAATTATTCTAGGACACTCAGCATCAGGCTATCAGATGGAGAGCAGATCAGAAGTATTTTTATCAGAAAGTCGTTTGATGAGGAGATCCGTGAGATTGCAGGGGACAGAAATTTCTTGCAGGTCCACAAATCCTTCCTCATTAATATGGAACATGTAAAAAGGCTTGAGCAGGGAGAAGTCGTGATGGATAGCGGAAAACACATTCCTGTCAGCAAGACGAGGGCAGCCGAGGTGAAAAAGGCGTATCTGCTGTTTTTGTCAGCGTGCTACAGATAAGGAGTTGTCCATGAATTATAAAAATTTATCCTATACCATCAGTCATGTGTTTTTGATGCTGTTCATGTATCTTTTTATCGTACACCGGTATTCAAAGAAAAAGACGGCAGGAATCTGTATCTTATCGTTTTGGACATTGAGGCTCACCGACTATCTGAAATTAGACCTTTATCCAGACAGCCAGATGTGTTATGCAGTTGTGACAATGTTTCAGATTTTTGTGACGCAGTTTACGGGGATATTCATTGCAAAGTACCGGGACGGTAAACTTTTGTTTGCAGGGCTCAGCGCATCGAATTATGTGATTGCCGGGAGTGTCGCGGCAACAATTTTGTATATGTGGACGCAGGATCTGGCGGTTTCCATGCTGGGAAGCGTTGTGGTCCATACAGTCATACTTTGGATCTTGTACGGCCGTATCCGCTCAATATGGCTTCGGTATCAGGAAAAGGAGACAGAGAAAAACTGGTGGGAGCTGTGCCTGATACCAGTGTTTTTTTATTGCGGTTTTTGCACACTGGCGTTTTTCCCGATCACGCTGGAGGACAACCCGCAGAATATTCCGGCAGTCCTGTCATTTATCATCACAATGTTTGTCGCTTATGTGGTGGTGATACGGTATCTGGAAAGTGAGTCCGAGCGGGCAGGAATTTACTGGAAGAATGTCTTTTTTGAGTCGTATATCAAGGGACTGGAGGACCAGTATTACTTGGTGCAGCGCTCCGAGCAGAATCTCAAGATACTCCGTCATGACATGCGGCATTATTCTGGTATGATTGACACGCTGTTAAATCAGGGCGCCTATGATGAGATTCGGAATGTGACAGCACATATCAAGGCGGTTTCAGATGAGAACCGGGTGGTCAAGTACTGCGAAAATCTGATGGCAAACTCGATTCTCACACACATCATGGAGAAGGCGCGGCAGTGCGGCGCAGCGGTCCACCTCGAGGCAGCCGTTCCAAGAGAGCTGCCGTTTAACGACTACGAGTTTGCAGCGGTGCTTGCGAACCTGTTAGAGAATGCAGTGCGGTGTGTGAGTGCATTTCAGGAGAAGGAGAAGCGCGTGGAGGCAAGGATTGAGTGTGCGGACGGTCATGTGCTGGTTCACATACAGAATGAATACGAGAATGAAATCCTGCTTGATGCGGCGACGGGACTTCCGAGGAGTCAGGCGGGAGAGGGACACGGACTGGGAATGCAGAGCGTGCAGGCATTCTCTGATAAAATTGGCGGCAATATAGGCTGCTACTGTGAGGACGGGGTGTTTCATTTGATGCTTTTTGCGAAAATTTAGGCATTTTTTGTGTAAAAAAGGAAATATGGCATACCAGTTTGCATGATATAATGAAGGAAGCAGGACAGAAGGAAAGGCGGGGATTGGTATGCAGAAGATTTTTATAAAATACGTCGCAGTCATTATGACAGCAGCAATATTCTTGATTCTTTTTATCAATGGATTGTTTAACAGCCATACGATGAGAAACCAGCAGTATAAGACATTTCAGGCAAAAATAGACCAGATGATACATACCTTGGAGAATAACCGTATGGAGTTGGCACTGCTAAACGAAAATCTGGACGCGGATTATCTGACGCGTGCGCGTGCGGCGGCTTATGTGATGGACCGTCAGGAGGATGTGTTAATGGACGTGTCCAAGATGCAGTATCTTGCAGATCTGCTCAACGTCGATGAACTGCATGTCATTGATGAAAACGGCTTTATCGCGTATGGCTCTGTCTCCCAGTATGTCGGGATTGACATGGCGGACCATGAGCAGACGCGTGCGTTTCTGGCACTGCTTGACAGCGATGAAGAGGATGCGTACTTGATTCAGGAGCCGCAGCCCAATGCCGCAGAGGAGAGGATTATGCAGTATGTCGGTGTGGCGAGACAGGGGCGCAAGGGCGTTGTGCAGGTCGGTTTTGAGCCCAAGAGACAGATGGAAGCGCAGTCAAGAAACACGTATGACTATATATTTTCAAGATTTCCGACAGATATCGGCGAAGAGCTTTTTGTGGTGGACTGCACTACTGGGGAAGTGCTCGGACATTCGGAGGATATTGACCGTGATTTTGGCAGGGAGTACTATCAACTGGATTCACTGCTGGCGTGCACGGAGGGCGCGTACTTACCGGGGGCAGAGGGCAGAAGCATGTATGTTGTCAGCAAAAAGTACGAGGATACATTGATTTGTGCAGCGCTGCCCCGGGAGGTGCTGCTCCAGAAACTGCTGACCAACACGCTGCTGACCTTTATTTATTTGTTTGTGATTGAGCTTGCGGCGGTGGTGGTGTTAAATTATCTTGTCAAACGCAAGGTGATTGACGGGATTCATCGTATTATAAGAAGTCTGTCTGCGATAACGGACGGGAATCTGGGCACGACGGTAGATGTGGGCGGAAACCGCGAGTTTGAGGAGTTGAGCAGTGGAATCAACACGATGGTATCGAGTATTATAAATATATCAGACAGAATCTCTGCGATTATCGACATGAGCGGCTTCCCGCTGGCAGCTTTTGAGTATGAAAGCGGGGCGAATGCGATGTTTGTCACTTCGGGTCTGGGCGCGCTGATGGACATTTCGGACAGGGCAGTCACAGAATTTTGCAGGAATGCAAAACGCTTTGACGCTTATATTCAGCGGGTTACGGCGTCGCCCATCGAGGGAGAGACTGAAGTATACCAGATACACAATGACCGCTATGTCAAAATCCACATGTCTGAGACCCCGACAGGGAAACTTGGCGTGATTACAGATGTGACGCAGGATATCATGGAGAAAAACAGAATGCGTTATGAAAACACGCATGATCCGCTCACAGGACTTTACAAGTACCAGTATTTCCGCCAGCTTGCACAGGATATGCTGCGCAAACTGCCAGACGGGGAGGTATGCGCGTTTGTCATGCTGGATCTGGATTATTTCAAGGGCATCAATGACACCTATGGACATGACACGGGCGACCGGTATCTGCAAAGTTTTTCGGCAGTGATGAGCGCGATGCCCCAAGAGCATTTTCTGGCGGCGAGACGCTCTGGAGATGAATTTAGCATGATGATCTTTGGGTGCGCAAACCGGGAGGAGATTCAAAGTTTGCTGCATGATTTTTACGAGCAGCTTGGACAGAACCAGATCTTTTTGTCTGACACGGAGTCAAGGACAATCAGCGCCTCCGCAGGCTATGCGTGGACGGACAATGCGCAGGCGGAGATTGCAGTGCTGCTGAGCCATGCGGACGAAGCCTTGTATAAAGTGAAGCGGGACACCAAAGGAAACTATCGTGAGTATTGACAGGAGTATTGTCAAGCGTCCTTCAACGTGCTATAATTTTTTATTACAAAGCCGTTGGAAGGAGATGCAATGAAAGCAACAGAAATACTAAAGACATACTTTGGTTATGATTCGTTCAGAGAGGGACAGAAGGTGATCATCGAGGCTATTTTGTCCGGTGAAGATGCGCTGGCGATTATGCCGACCGGCGCAGGCAAATCTATTTGTTATCAGGTTCCGGCGCTGATGCTGCCCGGCATCACGCTTGTGGTCTCGCCGCTGATTTCCCTGATGCAGGATCAGGTCAAATCCTTGAACGAGGCGGGCGTCCACGCTGCGTTTATCAACTCGGCACTCACAGAGACACAGATTGCCAAGGCGATGCGGTTTGCGATGGAGGGAAGATACAAGATTATCTACGTTGCCCCGGAACGGTTGGAAAGCGCTGGATTTATGCAGTTTGCACAGACTGGGCAGATCTCGATGGTCACAGTCGATGAGGCACACTGCATCTCGCAGTGGGGGCAGGATTTCAGACCCAGTTATCAGAAAATTGTGGACTTTATAAACTGGCTGCCAGTCAGACCGATTGTGAGTGCGTTTACCGCGACAGCCACAAAGGAGGTCAAGAGCGATATCGAGTGCAGCTTGAAGCTGAAAAAGCCGCGCGTTATCGTCACAGGATTTGACCGGGAAAATCTGTATTACAGTGTCGAGCATGCCGCTGGGCGGCACAAGGACAAATTTGTGACAGAGTATATCAAAAATCATGCCGGCGAGAGCGGAATCATCTACTGCGCTACCCGCAAAAATGTGGATATGCTGTATGAGAAGCTGTCTGGGTGCGGCGTTTCGCTGACGCGCTATCATGCGGGAATCGACAATGAGACCCGCAAGAAAAATCAGGACGACTTTATCTATGACCGGGTGCAGGTGGTCATTGCGACAAACGCGTTTGGCATGGGCATTGACAAGTCCAATGTCCGCTATGTGATTCACTATAACATGCCGCAGAGCATGGAGAATTATTATCAGGAGGCGGGGCGCGCAGGACGTGACGGCGGACCTGCACAGTGTATTCTGCTGTATGCCACGCAGGATGTGATGATTGACAAATTTCTGTTGGAGAACAAGGAATTTGAAGGCATGGCAGTGGAAGATATTGATCTGGTCAGGCAGCGGGACAGCCACCGCCTTCATGTGATGGAGGGGTATTGCAAGACCACGGAATGCCTCCGCAACTATATTTTGGAATACTTTGGGGAAAGGGTGTCTGTCCCGTGCGACAACTGTGGCAACTGTCATCAGGAATACTTCGATCAGGATATGACAATGGAGGCAAAGTGGGTCATTAACTGCCTTGCAGAGACGAGGGGCAGATATGGTATGAATATTGTCACCGGCACGCTGACCGGGGCAAAGCGCGCCAGAATCCGGGAGGTCGGCGCCGACGCATACAAATCATACGGGGTTTTGTCGCAATGGAGTGAGAAGGATATCCGGCTGCTGATCGACCATATGATCACAGAGGGGTATGTCATTCAGACAGACGGAGAGTACAGTGTACTACAGATGGGTGATATACATGCACTCAGGGAGGAGAGCACCCATGTCATCGTCAGAAAAGCCAAAGCCCGGGAAGAAACTGCGGGAAAGAAGAAAACAAAAAGTACAGATGTTCTCACCAGCGCGGGCTACAGGCTGTTTGAGCGCCTGCGGCAGCTGCGCCTTGGCATTGCGAAGGAGGAGGCGATGCCGCCCTATATTATCTTTAGCGACAAGACACTGATTGACATGTGTGTCAGGCTTCCGAAAGATCAGCGGGAGATGCTCATGGTATCCGGGGTTGGCGCCCATAAATACAGCAAATATGGGCAACGTTTTTTGACGGAGATTACGGTATTTATGCGTGAAAATCCCAGTGCGGTGCTCAGCACGCCGGCAGAAACAATTTGAGAGGGGAGAACGCCTTATGAGATATACGTGGCTGGATGAATATTTACTGGCAAAAACTGGCGTGACAAAGGACCACAAGAAAGAGTGGAACTGGATTCGCTACCAAATAGGAGGCAAGATGTTTGCGGCAGTCTGCCTGAATGAACAGAATGAAGCCTGTTATATTAATCTGAAATTAGAGCCGGAGGAGGGGGCGTTTTTGAGGACGCAGTATGAAGATATCATTCCGGGATATTATTCAAACAAAGTGCACTGGAATTCTGTGAAGCCAGATGGAGCAGTGCCAGATGATCTGCTCAAAGATCTGCTGGACAAATCCTATCAGTTGGTGTTTGGCGGACTGAGCAAGAAAAAACAGCGGGAAATTTTGGAGACAGCGGGATAGACAAATACGCGGATTCCTGATATCATACATATATAAAGAATATTGTATGTGGTGATGAAATGATGAATGTAGTATTTGTGGGAATTGGGTTATTTGGAATTGCTTTTAACGCATTTGCATTGATGCTTCTGCTTCGCGGAGACGGCTCGAGAGAGCAGAAGCTGATGCAGTATTTTTTGCTGGGCGCTCTGGTACAGAACGCCGGCTATCTTTTGGAGCTTACTGCGCCTACGATGGAGGCCGCCATGGTGTCCGTCAAGATGCAGTATCTGGGGTCTCTGACAATCCCCATCAGTTATTGTCATTTCATGTTCAGCTATTGTTATGAGAAAGCGCCTAAAAAGATTTTAGGGGTTATAAAAATAGTTGATGTCTTGATTATGGGTCTTATTTTCACATGTGATGTACATCATCTGTATTACACCAGTATACAATGGCTGGAAACAGCGGACGGACATGGTTATCTGAGACTGGAATATGGCTTGGGATATTGGATATTTATGGTGTGCGGGACGATCGTGCCCTATGTTTTGTCCCTGTACGCGCTGATTCGTGTCTGTATCAGAAAACCAGAATATGCAGCGGACAGGAGATGCAAGATGATTCTTGTGCTCTCCTCTTTGCCGGTGATTGCACTGTATTCCTACTCAGCGAAGCTGACGGGTGCCTATGACCCGACACCAGTCGTTCTGGGGCTGGTGCTTTCTGCCGTGGTAATTTTGATCTGGATTCGCAAGGTGTATGATTTCAGCAGCTTGGCGTTTGGGATTCTGCTCAACAGTATGAGCGACGGCGTGATCGCGTTGGACGAGCAGCAGCAAATTACGAATTATAACCCGGCGGCGGCAGGGATTTTCACGAATCTGGACAATCATATGATCGGGGAACCGATTGAGCTTCTAAACGGATTTCCCAAAGACCTGCTGCGCGGGGAGGAAAAAAGAGAATTCTATCTCAATAACAGGTTTTATCAGGGACATGTGGAGGCCATTCTGGATGAGTTTGGCAAAAACAAAGGCTATGTCGTCCTGATATTTGATGTGACGGAAACGTTTCACTATATCGAGGAAATCAAGCGCGTGCGCGAGCAGGCAGAGCAGGCGAACATTGCAAAGAGTGCCTTTCTCGCAAATATGTCCCATGAGATTCGCACACCGATGAACGCCATCGTCGGACTGAGTGATATTATTATGGAAGAGAGCCGTGGGCGCAAGGTATATGAGTATGCCTGTGACATCAAATCCGCTTCGCGCAATCTGCTGGCGCTCATCAATGATATTCTGGATTTGTCCAAGGTGGAGGCTGGCAAAATGGAGCTGGCGCTGGCACCATACCATGTGTGCTCTCTCGCCGAAGAAGTGATGACGATGATGGAGGTGGTGGCATCGCAGCGGGGCCTTCGGCTGAAAAAGCAGTATGATCAATCGATTCCATGCCGCTATCTGGGCGACGAGGGCAGGATTAAGCAGATTTTGATTAATATTCTGAACAATGCGCTGAAGTTTACCAAAAAGGGGTATGTCGCCTTCTCTGTCACGGCAAAGCAGGGCGCTGCAAGCGATATGGCAGTCCTTTCCTTTCGGATTGAGGATACCGGCTGCGGCATTCGCGAGGAGAACCTAAAGGAGATCTTTGACAATTTCAAACAAGTGGATTCAAAAAGAAACCGCACGGTGGAGGGAACGGGGCTGGGACTGTCCATCACAAAGCATTTGGTAGAACTGATGCAGGGAACCATTCATGTAGAGAGCGTGTACGGTGAGGGGACGATATTTACCGTGGAAATCCCGCAGAAGATTGTGGACCAAAGACCTGTTTCGGAGGTGCCTGTGGCAGAGGCGCAGAAGGAGGAGGCACTAAGTCCGTTTACGGTAAAAAACTGTCATGTGCTGGTGGTGGACGATAACCGAATCAACAGAAAGGTTGCGGGGACATTTTTGCAGTCCTACGGTTTTGAGATAGAAGAGGCGGACAGCGGCCCGGCGGCGATTGAGCTTGTGCGCAGGACGTGCTATGATATTATTTTCATGGATCATATGATGCCAGAGATGGACGGCATCGAGGCGGTTCACATTATCCGAAATGAGTGCGGTGAAAATGGCAGTCGCCCGGTAATCATTGCATTGACTGCAAATGCGATGGAGGGTGTCCGGGAAACATTTCTGGAAAATGGTTTTCAGGACTTTATCACAAAGCCGCTCGACAGGCGGTCTTTACATATGGCGTTGCTCAGGTGGGTTTCGGAGGAGAAGCGGACAGAGGGGGAGCCTCCCGCCGGGACAGATTTGCCAGAGGACGAGGAAGCTGCATTGGAAAACACGATGCAGATACCGGGCATTGACATGGAGGAAGTGTACAGCCGCTATTCCAGCAGTCTTGAGGATTATCTCGAGCTTTTAGAGCTATACTGTCTGGACGGCAGGCGGAAGCTGGTGCTGCTGCGTGAACTTTGGGAACAGCGGGATTACAAAAACTATGGCATTGAAGTGCATGGGCTAAAAAGCGCCTCAACCAATGTGGGGGCGATGGCGATTTCCAAGAGCGCCAAGGCGCAGGAGTACGCGGTGGACAGAGGAGATACGGCGTATGTGGACGAACATGTCCCGCAGTTGCTCGAGGCGTATGAGGCGCAGATTTCCCAGATTTCCCAATTCCTTGAGCGCACCCGCAAACCGGCAGGCGCAGACGGGAAGGCGCGCGCGATGGAATATGAAACGTTTGTAAAAGAGATCAGGCAGGCGATCGAGCATCTGGAAAATTTTCATGCAAAGGACTGCGCCCATATCGTCGAATCGCTTTTGCAATGTCAGCTAAAGCCCGAGCTTGTGTCTCAATTAAAAGAGATTCAGGGGCAGCTAAAACTATACGAAGATGAAGCAGCCGAGCAGATGCTTCGGAATTTACTGGAAATAAAATGGTAAGGGGGACGAGTAAAAATGGAAAAAATGCGAATACTGGCGGTGGACGACAACAGTATCAGCCTTGCGGCGATTGAGCAGGAGTTGAAGCGGGAGTACGAGGTGATTCCGGTCAATTCCGGTTCCCGCGCCCTGCAATATCTAAAACGCGAGAAGCCAGATCTGATACTCTTGGATATCCAGATGGCGCAAAAGGACGGCATCGAGACATTGAGAGAAATCCGCCAGATGGACAGATGCGCGGATATTCCAGTGATTATGCTCACATCAAAACAGGACAAGGCAGCGGTCGTGGAGACTTCTAAGCTGGGAATCTACGACTACGTGCTCAAACCATTTAAGGGTGAAGATCTGCACCAGCGGATTAACCGAGCACTAAACAAATAGGGGGAAGAAAAGATGGCAGTACAGTATGATGTATCGGCAATGGAACTCATTCGGCTGTTTGGCTGCGACAAGCCAGCCAGCGGGACGCTGTGGGAGGTAAAAATGCCCGCCCTGCTGGAGGAATTTCTGCGTCTGGCAAAGGACCAGCCACTGTTTGAAACGTCAGATTTCTGGTCAGGAGGACCTTATTTCTTCTATGAAGATATCGAAGAGCGGATTGAAGATGATGAGGAATACTGGGAGGAGGATCCAGAAGAGTACGAAGAGGATGAGTACTATCAAATGTCAAAGATTCCCAGAGAGCAGTGGGGAGAGCACATGCCAGACTACTTGCAGATTGGCAGTGATTACGGTGTGGGCTGTGTGACGTATGGAATCTGTGAGACGGATCTGGAGAAGGAGGACCCGCCTGTTTATATTTGGAATGAAGCCGATTCATTAAAGGACTGGCGGGTGCTGACGGATTCGCTGTCCGTGTTTCTTGGCGGGATTGTGTGTGACATCTTGTCAGGCATGAACTATCCGACAGCGAAGAGGGTTCTGGAGAAAGACGCATGGACGTTTGAGGAGCTGAACCATTTTGATCTGCTGGCACAGCGGCAGATTGAACTTTCAAGCATGAAAAAATATCCGTCATTTTACGGCGTGGAAGTTTTTTACCGCGTCTGTGTAGATGTGGAGGCAAAGACACTGTATCTGGTAAGAGATGACAAAGAACTGCTGGTGATTCAGAAAGCAGAATAAGCATAAAAAAGGGATTGCATTCAGAACAGATGTGTGGTAAGATAAAACAAACATAAATTTGGAAAATTTGTTTGATTTTTCTTGTCACACATTTTTATTTTAGAGGAAGCTGAGGGGAACTACATGAGTTTGATTCATCAAAACAATCAAAAACCAATACATTCTAGTGATGAACACTGCGTGGCGGCAAACACAGATGTCAATATTGAGCTGCACACAACCTCAGCACAGACGATTATGGAGAAGCTGGCAGTGCTGACAGATGCCGCCAAGTATGATGTGGCGTGCACCAGCTCTGGCGTTGACAGAAAAGGAAATGGCAGGGATATGGGAAACTGTGTGGCAGCAGGCATCTGCCACAGCTTTTCGGCGGACGGCAGGTGTATCTCGCTGTTAAAGATATTGATGTCAAACGAGTGTATCTATGACTGTAAATACTGTATCAACCGCAGAAGCAATGACGTGCCGCGGGCGACCTTCACGCCTGACGAGATCTGTGAGCTGACGATGAATTTTTACAGGAGAAATTATATTGAGGGGCTGTTTTTGAGCTCTGGCATTATCCATAACCCAAGTTATACGATGGAGCTGCTTTACCAGACGCTGTACAAACTCAGAAAAGTTTACCGTTTTCAGGGCTATGTGCATGTGAAAGGAATCCCGGGCGCAGACCCGCTCCTAATCCAGCAAACGGGGTATTTGACAGACAGAATGAGCGTTAATTTAGAGCTTCCTACAGCGGAGGGGCTTGAAAAACTTGCGCCGAATAAGCACAGGAAAACAATTCTGACACCGATGCGCCAGCTTCAGAATGGCATCGCGCAGGGAAAGAAAGAGCTTGTTCAGTACCGCAATGCACCTGCGTTTGTGCCGGCGGGACAGTCCACGCAGATGATTATCGGCGCGACGCCGGAGAGCGACTATCAAATTATGTCTGTCGCGGAGGGGCTGTATGATAAATTTGGCATGAAGCGCGTGTTCTATTCTGCCTATGTGGGGGTCAATGAGGACAAGGCATTGCCGTCGGTGCAGACCGCCTCACCGCTCTTGCGTGAGCACAGGCTGTATCAGGCGGACTGGCTGCTGCGGTTTTACCAGTTTCGGGTAGAGGAGCTCTTGAATGAAACGCACCAGAATTTTAATGTGCTGCTGGACCCCAAATGTGACTGGGCATTGCAGCACTTAGAGCAGTTTCCAGTGGAGATCAACCGGGCAGACTACGCGATGCTTCTGCGTGTGCCCGGCATTGGCGTCAAGAGCGCCCAGCGCATCTGTAAGGCGAGAAAGAGCGGGGCACTGGATTTTGAGCATCTCAAAAAAATCGGCGTGGTCTTAAAACGTGCGCTGTACTTTATTACCTGCAATGGAAAGATGATGTACCGCACAAAGCTTGAGGAGGACTACATCACAAGGAATCTGCTGGCGGAACATGAGAAACTGCCGTTTGACAAGGACGGCGTTACGTACAGGCAGTTGTCGCTGTTTGACGATACGCAGGAGAATGCAGTGTTATTTGGCGGTTAACGTTTTTCATTTGTATTTGAGCTGCCCAAGGGCGGCATAGGGGAGTTGATGAAATGTGTACGGGGATAGAATACTATGTGTTAATCTGTGAGGACAGCATGGAAGGAATTCTCACAGGGGTCTATGAGGCATACCAGATGAAAAAAGACAAGGGCATAGAAAGCCATGACAGTATCCGCCTTGCGGTAAAAGAGCCGGCTACGCAGTGTTTTTTTACGCAGTATGAGCATATACAGACAGATCATGAGAAGGCTGCAAAAGTGACAGACACCATCGCAAGGCAGCTTGGAGACGAGACATGGTACAGAATCAGTATGGCGATGGTTTCTGATTTTGAGGATAAGGCAGATGCAGTGTATCATACAATTGTTCTTGGGCTGAGGCTGCACGACAAACGGATCACAGACCGCTTGCAGGAGGATTGTGTGCAGCGCACGTTCAAGTGCGCGCGGGCATCTGAAAATGAGCTGTGTCATCTGAAACAGTTTTCGCGCTTTGCTGAGCTGCAAAATGGTATGCTGTATGCCAAAATCAATGCGAAGCATCATGTACTGCCGTTTCTGATGCCGCACTTTGCCGACCGCCTGCCCGCAGATAATTTTGTTATCTATGATGAGAACACACAGACCTTCGGGCTTCACGCCAGCTATAAAAAGTGGTATCTCATGCAGGGCGCTGCGTTTGACGAGGACCGCATTGTGTATTCCGAAGTCGAGGCGGTATACCAAGAGCTGTTCAAGCGGTTTTGCGACAGCATTGCCATCGAGTCGCGCATCAATCCCAAGTTGCAGATGAATATGCTGCCGCTGCGTTTCAGACCGAATATGACGGAGTTTCAATAGCATATTTAGGCATGGTTCATCAATAAAAAACGATTGGATGTGACAATTTGAAAATCTGTGCCATAATTGCCATAATCAGCATCATTGGTCACTAAGATTGCGTTATGCTTTCTGGCAATCTCTACAAGCAGAGAATCATTGAAGTCATATGAAAAACCATAAAGAAAAATGTTTTTGTGATTCATTTGGCTAAATCCATCATCTATAAAAGTGAAATGCGTCACAATATCTGTTTTAATGAGATCAAGGATTTCTGTCATTTTTTCACGGTAATCCTCAGTGGAACGATAATCCTTTTTGTATTCTAATGAAGGATTGTTTGTTGCATTCTGATATAATTTAAACTGAATGCGAATACAGCGGTTAATAAATTCAGATAGCTGTATTGATGATAGTAGTAATACAGATTTTTCTTTGACAAGGTTATGAAATAATGTTTCGTATTTGTTACTCGTCGATTCAAAATCTACAGGATAAAATAAATATAGCAGGATATTGGTGTCTAATAGAATTTTATCTGTGGATTTGGGTTGAAAAGAATCTAAGGATATTCTGCTGTTTCTCATTGGTTATTTATAGCATCCTCCACGGCTTTTGTAAATGCATTTTTGTCTGCATAAAATTGTTTGGCGTTCTTAATGACCATTTGAAATTTAGAAGCTGTTCCCTCTGGGGGATTTTGAACTTCCAATTGGGCATTTAATTGGCTGCTGTTGAAAGTTTCATATAATTTACCAATTGATACATTTAAGAATGGCGTTATTAAGCTTTCAATCTCTTTAAAGTCTAAAATTACTTTATTTCCTGAATTTAAATTTTGTAAGATCTCATGATAAACGATTGCACCTTGCTCACGGGTGAGGGCAGAAGGGCTTTTGATTAGGGATGCAATGTTTAAAGTTATTGTTGTCAATCTAGGTTCCTCCTAAAAAACGATTAAGTTATTGTTATTTTCATCAAATATATATAACTGGTTGTCTGTTAGATTGATAGTTATTGTTACAATGGTTGCGGGAAAGGGCGATGCGAGACTGCTGAAAGATTCTTGTTCAGGCTGCAATTCATAGAGCTCTTTATCGGATATCAACGTAAAGTATCCATTGTTGAGTTTGAGAAAAGACAATAGCGTACTAAAACCCAGACCTCCGGGAGCTTCTGACGTTTTGGTGGAGTTTCCGGGAAGAATTGCCCACTCTAAGGAATTGTCGGGAAAAGCAAGGGTCTTATTTTTTAAGTAAGTGGATACATTTTCATGAATAGTTTTTCCCAGATCGACAATCGAAAAACATAAGTTTAAATTTTGGGGAAAGTATTGTCCGCAAACATATACATACTCACTGTTGGCGTGGTCAATTACGTTATTGAACATTTCCAACAGATTATCTATAATACAATTTTTATAGGCAGTATTCATTGCCGGCAGATTGTATCGGGAAAAAATATTTAATACGAGATAACGTTCAAAATCAACTAAATGTTCCGTAGTGGATTGAAAGATTTCATAACTCATGGTATGATGAAGTGCATCATTTAAATGTTCCCATGTAAAATATTTATTAAATCCATTTTTCTGCATGATGGTCTTTATTTTAGGGTTTAGACCGCGCAGGGCAATTTTATGATTCCTTTTAAACATTGTATTGTCAACGCAGCAGCCTAGTACAGCTAACAAATTTGCTGACAGAAATGTCACTTTTGAAAAATCTAATATGATTTCTTCGTGGTGACTGGAGTTCAGTATATGATATAGCGCAATGAGTTTTGCATAGGTGTTCTTATCATTAATTAAATTATTTTCGAATGTAAATAGCATCTGTGGAGTCCTGTTGTATTTTCTCAAATTCTCATTATATATTAGCATATCTGTAATGATACAGCAACAAAAACACGGGTATATCCTTAAATATTCTCTAAAATCCGAATATCTACTGCGGTATAATGGTACTCTTTGTCAGGAAGTTCGCCGGAGGTAAGATAGTGAAAGAGCAGGTCAAGCGGTTTTTTGCCTTGGGTGCGCGGCTGCTGGCAGATGACGGCAGAGAGCACGCCGTCCCGCAGGAACTGTTCTGTCGTGTCTGCTTTGTCGAAGGCGATCACGCACAGTTTTCCGGCGAGCCCGAGCGCCGTTATGGCACGGCACCCGCCGTAGACGCCGCCGGCAGCAAAAAACAGCGCATTGGTCTTAGGATATTCTTTTAACAGCCGCAGGGTCTGTTCATAACTTTCAATCTCATCGTCCTGTGTCTCTGCAATGGACACAATCTGCATATGTTCTTGAAAGGGGGTCAGGGCCTCCATAAATCCTGCGATACGTTCTGTATGGCAGAGAATTTCTGATGAACCAGTGATAATGCCAATCTGAACATCGCCGTGCGTCATCAGCCGCAGCAGACCGGCGGCAGTCCTGCCGCTCTTGGTATAATTGCTGCCGACATAGGCGATGCGGGTGGAGTTTTCAATGTCTGTATTGAAGGTCACGACAGGGATTCCCCGCTGGGACAGTTCGTTGATGCGCGTGCGGATACGCTCGTCGTTCTGCGGTGCGATGGCAATGCCGTTTACTTCTTGGGCGAGCAGTTCATCTATGGCGTTTAGCTGGGCATCGACATTGATTGGAATTTGTTTCACGAGAACAGCACAATTGTATCCGGCTAAGTCGTCTGCCTTTTCATAGATGCCTTTTAACACATCAGCAAAAAAGGGGTTGTCCGTGGAAAAAAGGACTACGCCTAGTTTTAGTTTCTTTTTTTGAGCGGCAAGCGCCAGCCCGGCTTTGTTTGGTTTGTAGTCGAGTGCCCTTGCGATTTCGTTAATTTTTTCGGCAGTAGCAGGATTGACAGAACCCCGGTTGTTGAGTACCCGGTCAACGGTTCCGCGCGAAACCCCGGCAAGTGCGGCAATATCTTTTATGGTTGTTGCCATGGCGTCCTCCAGTGTTAGCGTGTTGAATTGATACCAGTATATCGTTTCCATACCGAAAAAGCAAGTACATAGTTGCACGTGCACAAGAAATCTGTGTTCTCTTTTTTTCAGATATAAGCGCAAAGATTGAAGTATATTGTTGCACGTGCACGAAAATCAAAGCTGTTTCATGTTAAGCCGCTGAAATTTTAGCGTGGGACGCCGGAAAGGTTCTGTGAATTATTACTAGAATAAATCTTGATATTTGTTGTATTTTGACGAAATTTAAATATCTTCAAAGATTTGCTTGATTTTTAGAGTGACTCCTACTATCATGAAGATAGTTGTTGTGCGTGCACGAGCACAGTTGCAGCGGATAACAGACTATTTTCAGAAGAATGCAAACTGGACAGAGGACTGTTCGATACAGAAACGCTGAGATGGTCAGAATTTAGCAGGACAGCGGGCAATGATGCTGGCTGCTGTATTATAATGAAGGAGGATTTCAAAATGAACAATTTACCACAGGTAAAAGTAGGGATTGTGGCGGTGAGCCGTGACTGTTTTCCAGAGAGCTTGTCTGTAGACAGGAGAAAGGCACTGGTCAAGGCATATGCGGACAAATATGGTATGGACGGAATCTATGAGTGTCCGGTCTGCATTGTGGAGAGTGAAATACATATGGTACAAGCGCTCGAGGATATCAAGAAGGCAGGCTGTAATGCACTCTGCGTATATCTTGGAAACTTTGGGCCGGAGATCTCAGAGACACTGCTCGCAAAGCATTTTGATGGTCCTGCGATGTTTATTGCGGCAGCGGAGGAGACACAGAACAATCTTGTCGGCGGACGCGGTGACGCATACTGCGGCATGTTAAATGCGAGCTATAATTTAAAACTGCGCAATATCAAGGCGTATATTCCCGAATATCCAGTTGGAACAGCAGAGGAATGCGCTGATATGCTCAATGAGTTCCTGCCGATTGCAAGGGCAATCATCGGACTTGCGGACTTAAAGATTATCTCTTTTGGCCCAAGACCCCTTAATTTCCTTGCGTGCAATGCGCCAATCAAGCAGCTTTACAACATTGGCGTTGAGATTGAGGAGAACTCCGAGCTTGACCTCTTTGAAGCTTTCAAGAAGCATGAGGGAGATGAGAGAATCCCGGCAAAGGTGAAGGAGATGGAGGCAGAGCTTGGCGAGGGCAATATGAAGCCGGAAGTGCTTCCCAAACTGGCACAGTATGAGCTGACACTGCTCGACTGGGTTGAGGCGCACAGAGGCTACCGCAAATATGTTGCGATTGCCGGAAAATGCTGGCCGGCATTCCAGACACAGTTTGGCTTTGTGCCCTGCTATGTAAACAGCCGTCTGACTGGTATGGGGATTCCGGTATCCTGTGAGGTGGACATTTATGGCTGTCTGAGTGAGTTTATCGGCACATGCGTGAGTCAGGATGCCGTGACGCTGCTTGACATCAACAATACTGTACCGGCAGATATGTACAGCGAATCCATTAAGGACAAGTTCAGCTATACGCACAATGATACATTCATGGGATTCCACTGCGGCAATACAAACACCAAAAAGCTCAGCTTTTGCAGCATGAAGTATCAGATGATTATGGCAAGAACACTCCCGGAGGAGGTTACGCAGGGAACGCTCGAGGGCGACATTATTCCGGGCGATATCACATTTTACCGTTTACAGTCCACAGCAGACTGCAAGCTGCGCGCATACATTGCGCAGGGCGAGGTGCTTCCTGTGGCGACAAAGTCTTTCGGAAGTATCGGTGTGTTTGCAATCCCTGAGATGCAGCGTTTTTACCGCCATGTATTGATTGAGAAGAATTATCCGCACCATGGAGCGGTTGCGTTTGGACACTTTGGAAAAGCATTGTTTGAGGTATTTAAGTATATCGGTGTGCCTGTTGAGGACTTAAACTACAATCAGCCAAAGTCCCTGCCATATCCGACAGAGAATCCGTTTGCGTAATCTGCGGCCACAACAGCGCGCACGCTGGGCAAGAGACAATACAGAATGAAACAATAACATAGAATGAAGGACAAGAGGAACAAGGGTGGATGATGCATGTGAAGTTCACCCTTGTTTTTGTCTGTTCGCAGGTGGTTTTCTGCACTTGTTAAATCCTGCTGGTTCACATATAATAATAGATAGCAAAGAAGCGTGGTAAAATATATGTGGATAAGACGAAGCTGATTGCAGTAAAACAGCACACCAAATAGGAGTTGAAAGTACATTGACGAAACAGACGAGCAAGGACAAACTATATCAATACATGAACCATATGAAGCTCAGCCGGAAGCTGACGCTGTTGTATGTGTTCTGCGTGCTGCTGCCGCTGGTGGTAACAGACAGCATTCTGTTGTATATTGTGCTGAACAATGAGAGTGTGAAGCAAAAGCACGCGATGGAAAATGAGGCGAGAGCGATACAGTACAGCTTGACAAATGACATTGACTATGCCGCGGCAGTGGCAAAACAGATTTATATGAATGAGTATATTGAGAACTATCTAAACCGCGCGTATGTCGATGCACTTGCGTATGTTGTGTCTTATCAGGAGTTTGTCAAGACCACACTCTTTAAGGGCGGGGCGGGCATGGACAACACGATTATCACAATGTACGCAGACAATGCAACGATCGTGAATGGGGGAGAATTTTCACAGCTCTCGGCGATCGAGGATACCGGCTGGTACCGCAGCTTTGAGGCGTCTGGACAGGACACCATGTTAGCATTTTATTATGATGATGAGAGACTGCCCGCAGTCAGTGCCAAGCGCAAAGTCTTATTTATGAAGAAACTGGATTTTTTTACAGGAAACAGATGCGAGAAATTTTTAAAAATCGAGCTGGATTACAGTAATATGGTGCGGGGGCTTGTCAAACTGGGATACGAGTTTCCAGTGTATATCTGTCAGGGGGACACGGTACTGCTGGCAAACGACGGTCATAGCAGCATCAACCAGCGCTTTGAAGCATTCACACTCAAAAAAAAGGCTGGCGTGTGCAAGGAGATCAGTCTGTATGGCTGCGATATGCAGATTTATATTTTAGAGCCAGAGACAAATATTTTAAAAACAATATGGGAAAATCTGCCGCTGATAGCGCTGCTTATTTTTTCCAACGCGATTCTTCCGTGGCTGCTGATGAAAGAACTGAACCGTTCTCTCACTATGAGAATCGAGCAGCTCAGCCAAGTGTTTGACAAGGTGGAGGACGAGGAGCTCAGCCAGATTGACACCATCAGCGGCAGCGATGAGATTGGCAGGCTGATGGAAAACTATAACAGAATGGCGGCGAGGACAAATGAGCTGATTCAGACAGTCTACAAAGACCGTATCCGGGAGCAGGAGATGGATATCGCAAGACAGAATGCAGAGCTTCTGGCACTTCATAGCCAGATTAATCCCCATTTTCTGTTTAATGCGCTGGAAAGTATCCGAATGCACTGCATACTCAGGAATGAGCATGAGATCGCACAGATGGTAGAAAAGCTTGCCATCATGGAGCGGCAGAATGTCGATTGGGCGACGGATACGGTGGAGATTGGCAAGGAGATGGAGTTTGTGGAGGCGTATCTGGGGCTGCAAAAGTACCGCTTTGGGGACAGGCTGTCGTATGAGCTTGAGGTGGAGGAGTCCTGTGCAGGCATCAACATTCCCAAGCTCACCGTGGTCACGTTTGTGGAGAATGCCTGTATCCATGGCATTGAGAGCAAGACGACACAGGGGTGGATATTCGTCCGTATCTACAAAGAAAAAATAGCGCCGTCAGACGGTGGCGTGTGTGAGGAATTGTGCATCGAAGTGGAGGATACGGGCAGCGGCATGGAGGAGGAAGAGCAGCAGCGGCTCTTGGAGACAATGCAGAATGCAAAGATTGAACGGCTCAAGGAAAAGGGCAGAGTCGGCATGTTAAATGCCTGTCTGCGGCTGAAAATGGTGACAGACAATCAGGTAAAGTTTGCGCTGGACAGTGAGAAGGGAATCGGTACGATGGTACAAATTCGGATTCCGATGAAGTAAAAAGGAAATGAAAAACAGTTTTGGAGGGAAGTGGTGAAGTATGTTGAAAGTATTACTTGTCGATGATGAACCGTTGATCGTGCAGGGATTGTCCCTGCTGTTAGACTGGGAGAAGGAGGGGTATGAGATTGCCGCGACGGCGCAGAATGGCAAAGAGGCGCTGGCTTATCTGCGGGAGAATAAAGTGGATTTGATCATTGCGGATATCAAGATGCCGGAGATGACCGGGCTAGAGCTTCTTGAGACCATACGCAGGGAGCAGGTTTCTGATGCGTACTTTGTCATACTCAGCGGCTACAGTGATTTTTCGTATGCACAGCAGGCGATACACTATGCCTGTATGGACTATGTGTTAAAGCCTGTGGAGAAGGAGGTGCTGACTGAGATTATCCGCAAGGCGGCAAATATGTCCGCGACGGAAATCCAGCGGCAGGAGGACAAGAATCAAATGGAGCAGGCATATATGGCAAGAAATGTGATCGCATTGTTATTGGGAAAATACGATGCCATTAATTTAAAGTATGTCATGGATCATATGCATCTTTCTGACGGCGTACGGTATATTGACATACAACTCATGAATGCCGCAGATCCCGAGGACGTGGAGGACTTGGAGATGCGCTCGTGGCAGAGGAAGCTCTACCAGAATTGCAGCGAGTATCTCAAGGAGGACGAGGCACACTGCATACTCGATGTGTCCTCGGAGGAAAATATATATGATGTCGGCTTCATCTACTGTGACTATATGGCAGCCAAAAATGACTGTTCTGAGAAGGAATATCTGGAAAAACTGCTAAACTACCTCCATGTGGCATTAAAACAAAAACTGGTGATGATGGTTGGCAAAAAAGTTCCAGATATTGCCCATATATCAAAGTCTTATGGCACGGCGTGTATGTTAAACTCGCTACAGGCATTTCATGACAGGAAGGAAATCTATTTCTATGAGGAGGAAATACAGGTAAATCATGATGGAATACTGCTGTGCAAGACAGAGCTTGACAATCTGATCTCTGTGATTGAGCAGAACGATAAGCTGCGTATCCATGAAGCTGTAGATAAGCTCTATGAGGAGCTGCGCAGAATGGGCGCCATGGGTGAGACAATTCATTTGAATATCAACTATCTGCTGTTCCAGTTGATACACGTCGCCACCAAACAGGATGACTGCGTCAATCAGGAGGAAATTCTTCATCTGATCAGTGAGAGTGCCTTTGAGGACGGCGCGATGCGCGGGAGCAAGATCCATCTGGCGAGATTTGCGTGCGAGTATGCGGAGTATCTGGCGCAGCTTCGCAAAAATGTGTCGCGCGGTGTGCTGGCTCTGATCGAGCAGGAGGTGAAGGCACATTTTGCGGAGAATCTCACACTGCGGGATTTGGGGCAGAAGTACTTTATCAACAATGCCTATCTTGGTCAGGTATTTCGCAAAAAATACAATCAGTCGTTTAAGGATTATCTCAACAATTACCGCATCGAGCAGGCGGCGCAGATGCTTCTTCGGACGGACGACAAGATCTATAAGATTGCGGAGGACGTAGGCTACAAGAATACGGATTATTTTATAAACAAATTTATCGCTGCAAAAGGGTGCACACCTTCCAAATTTAGGAAGCAGTCTCTGACCATTGCAAAAAGTATAGATTAAATTCTATACTTTTTTATGTTATAAACTATTCTTTATTGGGTTTTTTTAGTTGAAAAATAAAGTAGAATTAACTTATCAAATAACGAAAGGGAGGCATTCATATGAGAAAGAAAAAGATACTATCCGTTTTACTGGCGACAGCAATGATGTCAGCAATGTTTACCGGCTGCGGCGGCGGTGGGGACGATGCGGCGTCAACGAACACAAATTCAGGAGACAACACAAGTGCAGACGCTTCATCTTCAAATTCAGGAGACAGCGCAAACAGCGGGTCATCTGGCTCAGGTGAGATCAAAGAGTTTACAGCATTCTTTGCAGTACCCGGTTCCGAGATCAACGACGACAATGAGATTCAGCAGCTCATTGCGGAAAAGACCGGCGTGAAGGTAAAGGAGACATGGCTCACAGGGCAGACCGCACAGGAGGCAGTCGGCACACTGATTGCAGGAGGCGAGTATCCTGATTTTATTGATGGCGGTGACGGATGTGCACAGCTCTATGATGCAGGCGCGCTGGTAGCGCTGGACGACTATATTGACAAATATCCCAATATTAAGGAATTTTTGACAGAACAGGAATGGGACAAACTCCGTCAGGAGGATGGACATATCTACTGGATTAACCAGTTCGGCAATATCTATGGTGAGGAGAAAGCGACGACGCACAACGATGAGGCATTCTGGATTCAGACAAGAGTGCTTGAGTGGGCAGGATATCCAGAGGTTCACACCATGGACCAGTACTTTGATCTGATTGAGCGCTACAATGAAGCCAATCCGACGATGGAGGACGGAACAGCAAATATCCCGTACACGATCCTGTGTGATGACTGGCGGTACTTCTGTCTTGAGAACGCACCAGAGTTCCTTGATGGATATCCGAATGACGGAAGCTGTATCGTAGACCCTGAGACACTCACCATCATTGACTACAACACGACACCAACGGCAAAGAGATATTTCCAGAAGCTGAACGAAGAGTTCAAGAAAGGCATTGTGGACCCTGAGTCTTTCACACAGACTTATGATGAATACATTGCGAAACTTTCTACAGGACGTGTGCTTGGCATGATTGATCAGTGGTGGGATTTTGCATACACTGTAAGAGATTCGCTCAAACAGCAGGGACTTGATCTCAAGGGCTGTGATTATGTACCGCTTCCAATCACGATTGAGGAAGGTATCAAGAACCAGTGGCACAATTCAGGCGGCGTATTAAATGTTGCAAGCGGAATTGCCATCACAACAAGCTGTAAAGATGTTGAGGGTGCAATGCAGTTTATCAATGATCTGTTAGATCAGGATATACATGACCTTCGGTTCTGGGGTGTCAAAGATGTAGATTACAACGTGGATGAAAATGGTGAATTCTCACGTACAGAGGAGATGAGAATGCAGTCCTCTGATACGGCGTACAAGGCTTCACACAGTTGTACATATTCTTATTTCCCACAGTATGCAGGCACAAGCAGAGACGGCATCAATGCTATGAAACCAGAGAATCAGCCCAAAGAGTTCTATGATGCTTTGAGCAAGAATGTACAGGAATGCTTTGATGCATACGGCGCACAGACTTATGTAGATATGCTGGGCACAAGCGAGGCACCAGGTCCTTGGTATCCGATGTACTCCTACTCGAACAACATGACGACAGCCACAGAGGGTGGTACAGCATGGGCAAAGATGGGCGAGATCAAGCATGAGTATCTGCCAAAGGTTGTTATGGCGGACGACTTTGAGGGTGCTTGGGAAGAGTACATGGAAGTGTACGACGGCTGCAATCCGCAGGCATTTATTGATGAGATGCAGGCAGAGCTCGACCGCAGAATGGAAGAAGCTGCAAAGTACAATTAATCAGACAGGGCGGACTGATCGAAACGGTCCGCCCTTTGTATAAGGAGGGAGATTATGGCTTCACAGGATAAAAAGAGAACGATAACGTGGAAAGAAGTTAAAAAGCAAAAAGTATTGATCATATGGTCTTTGATCATTGTTGTTTACGGTGTCATCTTTTGCTACCTTCCACTGGCAGGCTGGATGATGGCATTTCAGGATTATAAGCCCAAGAACGGGCTGTTTCACTCTGCATTTATTGGATTGGCAAAATTCGAGCAGTTGTTCTCGGATTCCACTTTTATCCGCGTAATCCGAAATACGCTCGGCATGGGTGTGATCAATCTGGTTGTCACCTTTGTGGCGGCGATTGTGTTTGCGATTTTATTAAATGAGGTGAAATCAAATGGCGGCAAAAAGACAGTACAGACGATTTCGTATCTGCCCCATTTCCTTTCATGGATTATCGTTACAGGTATTCTTCACGATGCGCTGTCCAGCACAGGAATTATCAATGAGCTGCTGCTGAAATTCCATATTTTAGACCAGCCTTTGAATTTCTTTGCACATCCGAAGTATTTCTGGCCAATTGTCGCGTTTGCAAATGTGTGGAAGGAGACAGGCTGGAATGCGATCATCTATCTGTCCGCCATCACGGCGATTGACCCGTCGCTCTATGAGGCGGCAAACATGGACGGCGCCGGGCGCTGGGCGCGCATCCGCTATGTGACGCTCCCCGGCATCAAGCCGACGATCATGATTCTTCTGCTCATGAATGTTGGTAATGTATTGAACGCAGGCTTTGAAATCCAGTATCTGCTTGGAAACGGTCTGGTAAAGAGTGTGTCCGAGACAATTGATATCTATGTGTTGAAGTGGGGTATCAGCCAGAACGATTTCTCCATCGGTACAGCGGCAGGTATCTTTAAGAGCTTTGTAAGTATCGTGCTGATTGTGATTGCAAATCAGATTGCAAAGAAAAATGGTGAAGAACGGCTGTTCTAGGAAGGAGATGCAGAAATGAATAAGATGAAAGGTACGAAGATAAAAACCTCTGCGTGGGACAAAGTGTTTGTTGTGTGCAACACGCTGTTTATGATTGCGTTTGTAGTCGTTACACTGTACCCGGTATTGAATACGCTTGCCATTTCGTTTAACGATGGTACAGATGCGTTGAGAGGCGGCATTTATCTGTGGCCGCGTAAATGGACACTCAAGAATTATATCACAGTGCTTCAGAAGCAGAACTTAATCACAGGTGCGTACATCACTGTGGCAAGAACAGTTTCAGGCACACTGCTTGCACTGGCGGCAAATGCGATTCTTGCGTTTATCGTGAGCAGGAAGAACTTTTTGTTCAAGCGTGAGCTCTCCCTGTTCTGGGTAATCACCATGTATGTAAACGGCGGTATGATTCCGACTTTCCTGTTGTACAGAGGTCTGCATCTGACAAACAGCTTTTGGGTTTATATTATCCCGGGAATGTTCAGCGCATTTAACATGCTGGTCATTCGTACATACATGGCTGGAATACCAGACAGCCTTGAGGAGTCTGCACAGCTTGACGGCGCAGGCTACACCACAATTTTTTTGAAAATTATATCACCGCTCTGCAAACCAGTGTATGCAACCGTCGCGCTCTTTGTGGCAGTGGGACAGTGGAACTCATGGTTTGATGCCATGCTGTACAACAGAATGAGCTCTCATCTGACCACCTTGCAGTACGAGCTGATGAAGCTGTTATCCTCCGTCACCAATCAGGGAACTTCTGCGGAGGCGATGAAGAATGCGGCTGGAACGGTCACGCCGACTTCCGTCCGCGCAGCAGCGACAATTCTCACCATGCTTCCGATTATCTGTCTGTATCCGTTTTTGCAGCGGTATTTCGTGACAGGTCTGACGATTGGCGGTGTGAAGGAGTAATTTTTTATACAGTTCCTTAGAAAAAGAAGCGGCTGCGCATATTGCTGGCAAATGACAAAATGGATATAATAAATGGCAGAAACAGACAAAAAGGAGTCAGCAGATGAAGAAAAAGAACGTGATGGCATGTATTTTGGCGGTGGCTGCATTGTCTATTATATGCGTGGCAGCAAGTATCGCAAATGGCAGCAGAGACAAAAAAATAAAGGAATTTACTGCTTTCTTTGATGTTCAGGGCGAGGAGATTGATGAGGATAACGAGATTCGGGAGCTCATCGCGCAGAAAACCGGCGCGCGCTGTATAGAGCAGTGGCTTTCCGGGAAATCCGCGGAGGATGCAGTTGCCTCCTTTATCGCAAGCGGAGAATACACGGATTTTATCTCGGGAAGCACGGTGCTCTATGAGGCGCACGCGCTGGTACCGATTGATGCGTACTGGGACAATTACCCGAATATCAAGAATTTTCTGCCGGCAGAACTGTGGGACAGATTCCGCCAGCCGGACGGGCATATCTATTGGATTCCGCAGTTTGGTGTCGTGCATGGCAAGTCCGCGGAGGTACTGCATGAGGGTGAGGCCTTCTGGATACAGACGCGGGTGCTCAAATGGGCAGGGTATCCAGAAATCCGCACGGTGGACGAGTATTTTGACTTGATTGAAGCGTATATGGCGGCAAATCCTATGATGGGAGATGAGAAGAATATACCGTTTACCATACTCTGTGACGACTGGCGGGATTTCTGTCTGGAGAATCCGCCGCAGTTTCTCGACGGGTATCCTAATGACGGCAGTTGTATGGTAGATGCAGAGACGCAGACGGTGCTGGATTACAACACAACTGAGACTGCCAGAAGGTATTTTCAGAAATTAAATGAGGAGTACAAGAAAGGAATCATCGATCAGGAATTTTTCACACAGAGCTATAAAGAATATCTCGAGAAGCTTGCAAGCGGCAGGGTGCTTGGCATGGTGGACCAGTGGTGGCAGTTCTCGTATGCGGTCAACAATTCACTCGAACGGCTGGCTGATCAGGGCTGTAGCTATGTGCCGCTGCCGATCACAATTGACAGGAGTGTCACAAACCAGTGGCATGTAAAGCGGGGGGCGGAGCTGAGTGTTGCAGACGGCATTGCGATCACGGTAAGCTGTGAGGACATAGCTGGGGCGATGCAGTTTCTCAACGACATTCTGGACGAGGAGATTATAAAGCTCAGGTATTGGGGCATCGAGGGCGTGGATTACGAAGTCAGTGAAAATGGTATGTATTACAGGACGCCTGAGCAGAGAGGGAAGTCGAGAGACATGGAATACAAAAACGCGCATTTTTGTATGTACTCTCATTTTCCGCGGATAGAGGGAATGCTCAGTGACGGAATGAATGCTTTTTCGCCGGAATATCAGGAGGAGGAATTTCTCAATGGCTTGGTTTCTGACGTGCGGGAGTGTCTGGCTGCCTATGGCTGTAGGACTTATGTGGAGATGCTTGGCACCAATGACGCGCCGGGACCTTGGTTTCCGATGTACTCGTTCTCGGAGATGCTCACACAGGAATCGAGGGCAGGCAGAGTGTGGGACCGCATGAAAAGCGTCAAAAATGAGTATCTGCCGCGGGTTGTCATGACAGAGGACTTTGATGCGATGTGGCAGCAGTATATGCAAAGCTATAAGGCGTGCCAGCCCGAACTATTTTTCGATGCGATGCAGCAGGAATTGGAACGTAGAATAAACATTTCCAAATGAGGCTATTGCGTGTGCGATAGCCTTTTTTGGAGGCAGCTATACAGAGGAGGGAGTCAGCAGGAATGACATTAAAACAAGGATATAAGAAACAGGGTGAACACAATCCAGTCATGACGCAGCGGTTTGGGGCAGACCCGTATGCGCTGGTGTACGATGGGAGAGTTTACCTGTATATGACAGGAGACACTTTTATCCGTGATGAAAATGGCGAGGTGATGGAGAATGTATATTCCCAGATTGATAGGATAAATGTCATATCCTCGGAAGATTTGGTGAACTGGACAGATCACGGTACCGTGTATGCGGCAGGGGAAAATGGCGCAGCGTCGTGGGGGAAAAATTCATGGGCGCCCGCAGCAGCCTGCAAAGAGATTGACGGCGTGATGAAGTTTTTCCTGTATTTTGCAAACAGCGGGAACGGCATCGCAGTGCTTGAGGCGGACAGCCCGACAGGCCCGTTTACAGACAGGCTGGGGAAACCCTTGATTTCAAGGCAGACGCCGGCATGCAGCGATGTGACATGGCTGTTTGATCCGGCTGTGCTGGTGGACGATGACGGAGAGGCATATCTTTATTTTGGCGGCGGTATTCCGAATGCGGACATGGCGGCGAATCCGGGGACTGCAAGAGTCGTGCAGCTTGGCGGGGACATGCAGAGCCTGCGGGGGACGCCGGTGGTGATTGCAGATGTGCCGTATTTATTTGAAGATTCCGGCATCAACAAGATCAACGGCAGGTATTACTATTCCTATTGCTCGAATTTTTCAATACCCGAAGAGCAGGTTTCCTCACTTGGATTTGACAAGGGGGAGATTCTGGTTATGACCAGTACAAATCCGATGGGACCCTTTGAGCTTGTTGGACCGATCTTAAAAAATCCCGGTTGGTTTTTTGGGCTGGAAGGCAATAACCATCATTGCATGTTTCAGTTTATGGATCAGTGGTATATGGCGTATCATACAAGGATTCTTGAGGAGAGAATGGGAATTTTGCAAAATTACAGAAGCACGAGCATTGACAGCGTGCAGATTGACGGGAATGGCAGAATCAGCAGCATACAGGCGACAAGGGAAGGTGTTGCGCAGACCCAGCCGTTTTATCCTTATTGTAAGCATAAAGCAGTCACAATGGCAGCGATGGGCGGCATTACCACAACACAGTACGGAGAGGACGCTGTCAAATATGGTTCCGGGGAGATGCTTTTGACAGGGATATCAGACGGAAGCTGGATCCAGCTCTGCGGGGTGGACTTTGGAGAAAAAATGGTTCAGTGCCTGGAAATGACAGTGCGGGGAACACAGGGAGGCTGTGTGAAAGCATATCTGGACAGTCCTCATGGCACATGCTTGTGCGAGACAGCGCTCATACCCGGAGATACGCAGGAGTTAACTGTCTGTAAGGGCATAGTCAACAAGCAGGTAAACGGGATTCATGACCTCTATTTTGTATTTCAGGGAGAGGGCTATGAAGTGTATGATTGGAGGTTTGTATGAAAGAGACATACCGTAATATATTTGCGGAAATGGGCATAGCGCAGCAGCAGATCGATAAGCGTCTGCGGGAAATCCGCGATTTTTATTTTGATGGAAAGGACGACGAGCGCGTCTATTACCCGGTGGGCGATGACATGGCATATATCATGGACACAGGAAATAATGACGCGCGCACGGAAGGCATGTCCTACGGAATGATGCTCTGTGTGCAGCTCGATCTGCGCGAAGCGTTTGACCGCCTCTGGAAGTGGACAAAGACATATATGTGGATGCCAGACGGCGAAAACGAAGGATATTTCGCATGGTCCTGCGCTACGGACGGGACGAAAAATGCCGAGAGCCCTGCGCCGGACGGCGAAGAGTTTTTTGCGATGGCGCTGTTTTTTGCATCGCACCGGTGGGGCGACGGCGAGGGGATTTTCAATTATTCCCATGAGGCAAAGGAGATTCTGCGCGCGTGTCTCCATAAGGGAGAGAACGGCAGAGCCGGTGCACCGATGTGGAACCGGGAAAATTACCAGATTTTGTTTGTGCCGGGGTGTGGCTTCACAGACCCATCGTATCATCTGCCGCATTTTTATGAATTGTTTGCGCAGTGGGCGTATGAGGAGGACAGGCCCTTCTGGGCGCGGGCAGCGCTTGAGAGCCGCAGGTATCTTGCGGTTGCCTGTCATTCGCAGACAGGGTTTTCGCCAGAGTACGCTGAATTTGACGGAAGCCCGATGAGCAGGCGTCTGCCGTGGACAGATGAGCGGCACGACTGGTTCTACAGTGATTCCTATCGCACTGTGGCAAACATCGGACTGGACTATGAGTGGTTTGGAATGGACGAGGGCCAGTGTCAGGCGGCACAAAAGATACAGGAATTTCTGCTGGAGGATAGCAGGAAAAATACTTATTACATCTATGAGACAGACGGAAGGATTGCCGGGGAGCAGGCGCTTCATCCAGTGGCAGTCACCGCGACGGTGGCGATGTCTGTGCTTGCGGCGGACACACCGTACAGCAAGGAGTGGGTAGAGCGGTTCTGGAACCTGCCGATGCGCACAGGCGGCAGAAGGTATTATGATAATTGTCTATATTTCTTTGCATTTTTAGCGCTCAGTGGAAATTATAAAATCTGGTAGGAATGTGTTCATAAAAAACAGGGATAAGATGTTTAGTTTGACGGGTAACATCATCCCTGTTTTTTCATACAATAAGGATAGCAGAATGGTGGCAAAGGATAAAACGAAAAAATCAAGGAGGTACAAAGAGGATGGGGATCAAGGGTAAAATTTTGTTGATGGGGATATTTTCTATTGTTGTGGCAGTCTGCATCGGTGTTCTTGGCATTAACTCGATCAACAGGAATGGAAGAAACAGTGAGATTGAAGCGATCGTCAATGAGATGGACGTGCTACAGGCCAAAAATCTCGCACTGGAGGCGCAGTATCAATACTATATTGACCAGAGCTATCTTGCGCAAATCCGCACCAATTTAGAGCAGATGACGGCAAATGCTGAGCTGCTGCAACGTCAGGCAGGAGGAAAGTACAAAGAGGACGTTGACATGATGCTGGACAGGCTGACGAGAAGCAGGGAAAATTACAGCAATATCAGTGAGTACAGCAACACGCGGGGATTTGACGGTGAGAGTGGATTATACCAGCAGTATCTTGAGGCAGGCAGTGCGCTGACGGAAAGTTTTAAGGGGCTGGTGGACAAGCAGGAATGGCTTGAAATCAAGTGGATTGACGCACAGATGTGGTCGAGCGGTGAGCGTGTGGTGATAGATGACAAGGACTATGTAAAACTGGTTTACACAGGCCCTGTGCCGGAGAAGGTGAAGCGCAACTCGATGGCGTTTCGTATCGGAGGAACACTGACGTATCATAATAACAGCTACATAACAGACATTAAACTGGTCAATGGTACCGACGAGATGAAGATTGACCTGAGTACGGTTGAGAGCGTCAGCGGTTCCGGGCTTGCCTATGTGGACAGTGAGCTTACCACCTTTGACGGACAGCCTGCGATTCGTGTGGGCTGTAATTTCAATGCGGCAAATGAAGGCTGGGAGGAGTTTGCGGCGCAGATATCTGTCAAAGAATACCCAGTACAGGATTATCATACGATTGTATACACGCTTTATTTGGAACCCACAGACCTGTCCTTTGACTATAAATACGGCGGGTCTTACTCTGGCGTCTACAGTTTTGAAACCAGCCATGAACAGCTTGACAGCATGGTAAATGCCTACAGCAAACTCGTGGTGGAAGGAAAAGCTGTGGCGGAGGATTATGCAAAGATAGAGGCGCTTGCGGCGGAGTTGGCAGAGAATATTCCGCTGTACACATCAAGCGGAGATCTTGCACAGGACTCCATTGCCAAGCTGAACGCAAAGAAGGAATTTCTCCAGCAGATGAAGGCGCTCGACGACAAGATTCTTGCCTTGAAGGCACAGAATGTAGTATTAAACAATGAGCTGAGCGCATTGTGCACCACGGTCAAGGACAAGACTTCAGCGGATATGGTGCAGGTAAAAGCTACTGTACAGCGCGTAAGCATTATAGTGATTGTATTGGCGTCAATGATACTGGTGGGCATGACGGTGCTGATCGGTACCGGCATTGACCGGACAGTCATGCTGTTTCGGCAGGCATTGGACAAGATTACACAGGGGCAAATATCTGTTCGGATTAAGGCGGACGGACGCGATGAATTTTCGCAGTTTGGCAGGAGCCTGAATGTGTTCTTAGACAAACTCGAGGGCAGCATCACCCATTTGCAGGGAATTTCGACAAATCTTGCGGAGGCAGGCGGCAAACTCGAGCAGAAGGCAAACCGGACGAAAGGGGCGGCGTCGGTGGTGAGCACTGCGCTGGATGAGATTGCAAGAGGCGCGGCGACGCAGGCAAGTGACCTTGCGGCTTCCTCACAGCAGGTATCGGGTATGCAGGAAAATATGGTTCACATCAGTCAGAGTGTGGACGTCTTGTCAGAGACTGCGAGGGGAATGAACGAAAAAGGGACACAGGCGACTAGAATCGTCCAAGAGCTGAGCAGTACGAGCGACAAGACAACAGATGCCTTCTTGAGAATTTCAGAACAGATTCATAAGACCAATGCGTCTGTTGTAAAGATTCAGGAGGTGGTGAATCTCATCGCCCAGATCGCGACCCAGACCAACCTGCTGTCACTCAATGCCAGCATAGAAGCAGCGCGGGCGGGAGAGGCAGGAAAAGGCTTTGCTGTCGTGGCGAGTGAGATTCAGAAGCTGGCAGAGCAGACCAATTCCTCCGCAAAGGTAATTGATGAGATTATTCTGTCTTTGTCGAATGAGTCCCAGCAGACAGTACAATCGATCAATGAGGTTACAGATATGATCGTGAACCAGAAGGCAAAACTCGACGAGACCAAAGCGAAATTCGAGGTTGTGGAGGAGGGAATCCTGTCCACTGGCAAAGGAATGAAAACAGTGCTGGAGCAGGCAGATGTGTGCGGCAGGGCAGGCGAGCATGTCGTCAGCCTGATGACAAATCTCTCTGCCATAGCAGAGGAGAATGCCGCGACGACAGAACAGACAAATACCTCGATGAATGAGCTCAATGATGCCACGGCATCGCTTGCGCGGACTGCAATGGAGTTAAAGCAGTTATCGGCATCAGTTGAGGAGAGCCTGAACTATTTCCATACCGAAAAGTAACATCTATAAATAGTAGTGGTAGTTTGTAAAGTTTAGTAGGTTTTAAAAAATGCTAAAAAAGGCTAAAATGTACCTACAGATTTACGATGCACGAACATTATTTTTTGAGTATGGAGGAGGGAAAACATGATTCGGTACAAAAGTAAAAAAATTCTGGCATTGATTTTGTCAGGGGTGCTGATTGCGGGAAGTGTTCCAGTCACGTCCAATGCTGCGGAGCAACTGGGTGAAAGCACCGAGCAATATGCAGAAAGCACAGGCGGGCAGGATACGGACAGCACAGAGGAGGACCGTGCGGCCGGGAAAGACACGTCCGAAGAAAGTACTGCCGAGGAGAGCAAGCCAGAGAGCAGTGCAGCGCATACCGACGAGGAGAGCAAACCAGAGGAAAGTACTGTTGAAGGAAGTTCGGCCGAGGAAGATGCTGCTGAGGAAAGTACTAATGAAGAAAATACTAATGAAGAAAATGCTGCTGAAGAAAATACGACGAAAGAAAATACGACGGAGGTAAACAGCAGCGAAGAGAGTACGGCGGCGGAGACGACAGAGAATGTGACGGAGACAGAGACGGATACGAAAGAGACAGAGACGGATACAACAGAGACAGAAACCGAAACAGAGACGGATACGAAAGAGGCAGAGACGGAAAGCGAAACGGAGACAGAAGAGACAGAAGAAGATTTTAAGGTATTATTGAGTGACAGACAGATTGCGGAGACGGATAATATTCTATCAAGCTACAATACAAGCTTTGAAGGAATAGATGGAGACGGGAAGCTGTACTGGTGGAATCACGAAGCAGAAACAGGGGCAAAAGGTTCTATCGCTCAGGGAAAATATGAAGAGAACCAAAAGCCATCACCGGAATGTGGAGACAATTATTTACAAGTTCAGGCAGAAAGTGGTAAAAATAAGGCTTATATTTGTGATTCCAAAATAACAGAAAGTATGAAGCCCGAAGTAACGTATGAATTTACTTATTATGCAAAATTAGCAGAGGGAACTGACAGTGGGGAAGTTCAGTTTCAAGTTACCAGTACCAGCAAAGATTGGCATTCCCAAAAAACAGCTTCAATAGAATTAGACAATGAAGTTACACTTGATGCTGTTCAATGGAAGCAGGTAAGCGGAACCTTTAAACTGCCAGCACATGACCAGCATGAGCAAGTAAAAGTAGAATTTTCAGGTTCGGAGGGCGTTTCCTTCTGCATTGATGATTTGAGAATCGCAGCAGTAGAAGATGAAAATACTGGAGATGACAGGGTAATTTCTAACAATATCCTCTCAGACTACAATACAAGCTTTGAAGGAGTAGATAAGGAAGGAAAACTGTATTGGTGGAATGGCCCGTCATGGAATCAGGACGGAATCACACGGAAATCATATGAGGATAACAAAGCACCAACATCAGACTGCGGCGCATACTATGTAGAGGTCAGTCCATATGACGGAAAAAGTGAAGCACAAGTGAATCATGAGAAAATCGGCGCAATCATTCAGCCGGAAATTACCTATGAGTTCACCTATATTGCAAAGCTTTCAGAAGGGCAGGAGAGTGGTCAAGTCCAGCTAGAAATCAGCAGTGACGATACCAAAAAGGCTGAAATAATATTAGATAAAGAAGTAACACTGAATGCTGCACAATGGCAAAAAGTAAGCGGAACCTTTAAACTGCCAGCCAATAGCAGTCATAAAGAGGTAAAAATAAAGTTCACAGGTTCAGAAAATCTTTCCTTCTGCGTCGATGACCTGCGCGTGGCAGCCACCGAGCAAGGGAATGTGGAACACGGTGAGAATCTAGTGAAAAATCCGTATTTCGCAGAATCTGATCTCTCTGTGTGGGAGAAGGCAAAAGGAAATGCATCAATATCAACAGCAACGGCTGACAAGGCAGTCTTTGATGATATTGCTACCTATGGTGTCATCGAAAACAGAGACAGCAGCCAGCAATGTTTTGCACAGGATATGACGGGAATTATCAAATCAGGCAATTCTTACGACTATTCCTTCTACATTATGTTAGATGCAGAGGCCTATAAAGATGCACCTGCTGAACAGCGGGAGGTCTGCTTTGCGCCGTATGTCAGCGTGGGCGGCAAGACTGACTACTGGGGTTCCTACTCCACAGGTATCTTGGACAATGCTTGTATCAAGCAGATTCCAGCGGGAGAGTGGGTAAAGTTTGAGGGGACTTTTAATCCTCAGTTTGATGGCGACGCGGACGCGCTTGTCATCAGAATTATGGAACAAGGAACAAATTATGGAAATGGTGACTGTGTGAAGGGAAAATATTATCTCACAGGCGTTTCCATACAGGAAAAAGTAAAACCCATCAAAGAAATTGAGTGGGATATCCCAAATCTCAAGGATACGGTTTCAAGTGCAGATGGAATCGGGGCAGATTCTTACACAGGAACCTCAATCATGGTTTCTGAGATCACAGACAAGACTCTGATGGATTTGGTTGAGAAGCATTTTAATGCAGTTACCTTTGGCAATGAGCTGAAGATGGATGCGCTGTTTGATTATCATGACAGCAACAATTCCGCGCCGGGATTTGAGACAATCACATGGACGCGCGCGAATGGTACTGTGATGGAGAACTATAAGGTGCCGACTCTCAATTACAGCCGCGCTGAGAAAATGCTAGATGTCATCAAGGCATGGAATGACGGGCACCCTGACAGTATCATTAAAGTCAGAGGACATGTGCTCGTGTGGCATTCACAGGCACCGGAATGGTTTTTCCATGAGGACTGGGATAAATCCAAACCAGATGCCAGCCCAGAGGTCATGGACGCGCGGCAGGAATGGTTCATCAAGACCGTGCTGGAGCATTTTACAGGAGAAGCAAGTCCCTATAAAGGCATGTTTTATGGCTGGGATGTTGTGAATGAGGCAGTCAGTGACGGCAGAGGCACCTATAGAAATGACACAGAAAATTCAAGCTGGTGGAGAGTCTACAAGAGCGAGAATTATATCATCAATGCATTCCGTTATGCGAACCATTATGCACCCAAAGAGCTAGAGCTTTATTATAACGATTACAATGAATGTATGGGCAATAAAGTTACAGGTATCGAACAGCTGCTTCGGGACGTAAAAGCCCATGAAAATGATGCAGAGCTTCCGACAAGAATTACAGGCATGGGAATGCAGGCACACCATACAATCTCATCGCCAACAGTAAGCCAGATACGAAGTGCAGCAGTCAAGTACGGAAATATTGTCGGCAAGATACAGCTCACAGAATTAGATATCAAGGCGAGTGATGATTTTGATGGAACAGATGCCACACTCCAGAATGAGTACACCAAGCAGGCGTACAGATACAAGGAAATTTACGACGTGATGCGTGAAGTTGACGCGATGGACGGCATTGATGTCAACGGAATCACAGTCTGGGGCGTGATCGACTGCAACTCGTGGCTTCAGTCAAGCAACAATGCAGGCGGCGGCTCCGATGGAAGCAAGAAACAAGTACCATTGCTCTTTGATGATGATTACAAGGCAAAGCCCGCATTTTATGCCTTTGTCAACGCATCAAAATTAGAGCCCTATATCCGCAGCATCACAGTGATGCAGGCAGCAGAAGAAAATCTGTATACGAACGGAAAAACTTATGAGATTCAGGGAATCAATGCCCAGTTTATTCCAGTATGGACAGACACAGAATTAAAAGTTCAGGTGACAGTGCCAGACACAACAGTCGATGCGGACGATGAAGTGCAATTGTATATAGACTGGGAGAAGTCTGCGTCAGAGGGTGCAGCAGTCACACCAGTCAGAATGACAAGGGCGGAAGGCCATGAGCAGGAAGGCGGTTATATTGTAGAATTTACGGTTCCCAAAGAATGTAAGCCAGCGATGAACTTTAGCATGGACATTGTCGTCTCAGACCATGGAAAGCAGTATGCCTTTAATGACATGACAATGAATCAGGGAACAAGCAGTAAATACTATGCTTCCGCAATCACCAAGCCCTATATGACCATCGCCAAGGTTGGCAAGGACGTTATCAAGGTGGACGGAGAGCAGGAAGCAGCGTGGGAGCAGGCAAAAGAAGTACAGTTCCAGATTCGCACAGGCACTACACAGGCAGCGGCTTCCGCAAAGCTTTTGTGGGACGAGCAGTATCTGTATGTGCTTGCAACTGTGACGGACGCAGCGCTGGATAAAACCTCCTCGCAAGTGCACGAGCGGGATTCAGTCGAAGTATTTATAGATGAAAACAATCACAAGTCAGATTCCTATGAGGCAGACGACAAGCAATATCGTATTGATTACGAAAATGAACAGAGCTATAATGGTGATAATTGTAATGCGGAGAATGTTGTCTCGAAAACTACAGTGACAGACAAAGGATATCTCGTCGAAGCAGCCTTCAAGTGGACAGAGATCACACCCGAAGTTGGAAATACGATTGGTATAGAGCTGCAAATCAATGATGCAGAGGGCGGTAAGCGTATCGGCACAGTTAGCTGGTATGATGAGTCTGGGCAGGGCTGGTCCTCACCGGGCGTATTTGGCACGGCGACGCTGGGCGGCTTGACCGAAGTTGAGAGAGAAGGACTGTGGGCGTTAGAGATAGCAGATGTAACTTACACCGGAAAAGCATTGAAACCTCCAGTAACAGTATATGACGGCAAAACACTGCTGACAGTAGGCAGGGATTACACTGTAAGCTACAAGAAAAATACAAAACCGACAGAGCAGGCAGAAGCAGTCATTAAAGGAAAAGGAAACTATGCTGGAAGCACTACAAAGAAGTTTAAAATTGTACCGAAGAATATCGCAGACGAAGATATTCTCATTCCGAATCTCTATGTCAAGGCACCCAAGGCAGGCAAAAGCGTGACCGTAGCGCCAGTCGCGACAAGAAACGGCAAGAAACTGACCAAGAAGGATTTTGTTGTAGACAGCATTCAGGACAATGCAGGCAGCAAGGTAGACCGCGTGACACAACCGGGGACATACACGGTGACAGTCAAAGGTGTGGACGCAAACGGATACACCGGAACCAAAGAGATTCAGCTCGTGGTGCTAAACAGCAGTCAGGTGCTCATGAGTGCGGTAAAGGTGACGGGCATTCAGAACAAAGTATATACAGGCGATAAAGTTGTACCTGAATTTACCGTAAAATATGGACAGGAAACACTCGAAGCAGATAAGGATTATAAAGTATTCTGTGACAGCGTAGAAGTCGGTACTGCGACAGCAGTCATCAAGGGCATCGGTGAAAAATATGTCGGCGAAAAAACCGTGACATTCAAAATTACAGGCACCGTGTTAAAGCCAGCAAATGTTCAGCTCGAAAATGCTTCGAATCTGTATTACACTGGAAATGCGATAGAACCCGTGGTAAAGATTTCAGGCGCAGAGCAGAACCGTGATTTTACAGTGTCATATGACAAAAATGTAAAGGCAGGTACAGCCACGGTGACGGTAAAGGGTATCGGAAAATATACTGGAACCGTAAAGAAAACATTTAAGATTGCACCGTTTGACATACAGCAGAATCCAGAGGGTAAACTCAGCTATCAAACTGCTGGTATGGAAATACCTTATATGAAGGGCGGAAGCAAACTAAAAGCATCCGATCTGAAAGCAGTATTTAACGGTATAAATCTAGTTGAAGGTACAGACTATACACTGGTTTATTCAGGCAACAAGAAGCTTGGAACAGCTACTGTTAAAATCAAGGGCAAAGGTAATTTCAAGGGAACGACAGCACCAGTCAGCTTTACGATTCATACGCAGGACCTTGCCAAGTTGACAAATGTTATCATATCCGATGTGGCAAATAAAAATGCAAGGAAATACACCAATGTAAGTCTGACGATCAAGGACTTTGACGAAAAACCTCTGAAAAAGGGAACGGATTATAGTGTTACCTTCACAAAGACGGACGGCACAACACCGATTACAGAGACGCCAAAGGCGGGCGATGTGATTCGCGCAACAATAAAGGGCAATAATTGTTATACAGGAGAAATTTATAAAGACTTTAGGATTATAGACGACAGTGCGGATATTTCCAAGGCAAAAGTAGAAGTGACCCCGCAGTATTATACTGGAAAGGAAATTACATTGTCAGAGATCAATCCCGTCACAGGAGAACAGCAGATTTTCGTTACCATCAATGTCGGCGGCGAGAAGAAAACGCTCAGGGAAGGAACAGACTATGAGATTGTCAAGCATGGCTATGCTAAGAATATCAACAAGGGCACTGGAAAAATGACAATTCGCGGAATCAATCAATATGGCGGAATCCAGACTGTTTCCTTCAAGATTACAGCGCAAGCGCTCGACCATGTAGAATGGTATGAAAACCTGTATAAATCGTCAATGTCTGGCATCATGAAAATTTTATCCAATAAATCCAACTGAATCCATTCATTCAGATAAAAGAAAATCCCTCCATATAACGAGGGATTTTCTTGTGTATACAAGTATGCGCCGCTGTCAATCAGCCATGCGGACATGAACTTTTATCTGGTAAATTCGCAGAATAAATGTTAAAATAGGCAGTATCAAGGCGGAACTGGAGGAGGAGTATATGCTGGATTTGGAAATAAAAGAATATCTTTCAAAGGTTGGTATCCGCAGACTTCATGCGCTGGACACAGCACTCATTGAAGCCTTTGGACAAGACGAGGGGGAGAGGCACATAGAACGGCTGACACATCTGTATGACCAGTCAGAAAAACGGTTAGTCTATGGGGCAGATGGAATATCCTTTCTTCACCGTCAGGAGGAGCTTGTCGATTACCTGAATCAAAGCTTGCAGATGAGCCTGCTTGCAGCATCGTTTTATGACCATGTGTTTTTCAAAAGAGTTCTGGAGTATCTTGTTAAGTATGACTCGTTTTGCGCGGGAGAGCTTGTGGATATAGGCTGCGGCAATGGGATTCTGACCTGCTTTCTCGCACTGCGTCATTCCGAAGCGGTGGTCACAGGAATCGAACTTTCGCAAAATGCAGTCTTGGCGGCAAGCGAGCTTGCCGTGCGCCTTCAAGTGGACAATGTACAGTTTTACAGCGCGGACAGACTGCGGCAAAAGAGCTGTGACACGCTGTTTTCGTGCCGTACAGTGCATGAAAATGTCATATGGAGAGCGCTCTGCGAAGAGCCAGAACCGGCATCGCTGTCCGTCGAGGAACATACCAGACGGCATAGCGCATATGCAAAAGAGCTTGCGGCGTACATCAATCCCAAAGGATATTTTATCAGTGTAGAGCGCTATGAGGAGGGCAACGCTTACGCCGGCCTGCTTCGCGCATTCGAGCGCGCGGGACTTTGTCAGATCAGGGGGACACATATGCAGTTTTCCTGCAAAAATGGGGAGAATACGGCAGTGTTTCAGGCGATGATTTTTCAGAAAAGAGGCGTGTAGCAGCGCCGGACGTGGACGGCGCTGGCTCTTTCCGCGTTCGTGCGCAGAACCTGTGCAGAAAAAGAAAAGAGGTGCAGTATGAACAGCAAACCATTACCAGTAGGGATTGATAATTTTGAGCATTTAATAACAAGGGGATATTACTTTATAGATAAGACATGCTTTATCAAAGAGCTGTTGGACAAAAAGGGAAGTGTCAATTTATTTACGCGCCCGCGCCGCTTTGGAAAAACGCTGAATATGAGTATGCTTCAGTATTTCTTTGAAGATATGCGCACGGACGATGGCACGAAAAAAGACAACACGTATCTTTTTGAGAATATGAAAATTATGGAGGCGGGTGAGGAGTATCTTGCGCATATGGGAAGCTATCCTGTGATTAATCTGACATTGAAGGATGCCAAGCAGCCTGATTTCACACTTGCATATGAGGTGCTCAAGTGGCAGATTGCGGACGAGTATGCAAGACACCAATACATTTTGCAGGATGAGCGGCTTGCTGCGGAGCGGGACACCTATATGGAGATTCGGATGCGCAGGGCGGACCGCAGCGTATATAATAATTCCATCAAATTCCTGTCACAGTGCTTGCAAAAATATTACGGCAAAAAAGTGATTATCTTGATTGATGAATACGATGTGCCGCTTGAGAATGCGTTTACCCAGAATTTCTATAATGAAATGACAGGGTTTATCCGCTCTTTGTTTGAGTCTGCCTTGAAAACAAACATAAGTTTGGAATTTGCTGTAATAACAGGGTGTCTTAGAATTTCAAAGGAGAGTATTTTTACCGGACTGAATAATTTGAAAGTTATATCCATTTTAGATGAAAAAGATTCAGAGTATTTTGGTTTTACGCAGGAGGAGGTACAAAAATTATGTAATGATTATGGCATGTCACATAAATATGACATTATGCAGGAATGGTACAATGGATATATTTTTGGTCATACAAATGTATACAATCCGTGGAGTGTGATACAGTTTATTGATGATTTGACGGAAAATGAGAATCGGTTCCCGCGGTCATACTGGGCCAATACATCCTCGAATACCGTAGTGCGCAGGCTGATTGAACTGGCAGATGACAGCGTAAAGAGTGAACTGGAAAATCTGATTGACGGAGGCACGGTGGAGAAGCCTGTCCATGAGGACATCACTTACAGCGAAGTGTATGAGCGCATGGAGAATCTGTGGAATTTTATGTTTTTTACCGGATATTTCAAGAAAACAGGCGAGCGGATGGGAGAGGATGATATGCGTTATCTGACGCTTGCGATACCCAATCGGGAAGTGCGCTATATTTTTCGTGAAAAGATTATGGCATGGTTTGAGCACAAAATGAAAACGCGGGACCTGACCCGGCTGCACACGGCATTTGTCAATAAGGATACCCAGACGCTAGAGGAAGAACTGACGGCGGTTTTATACGAAACGATCAGTTCTTTTGATGAGAGTGAAAATTATTATCACGGGCTGGTGGCGGGATTGCTGTCGGGAATGAAAGGATACCGCACAAAATCCAACCGGGAGACGGGAAAGGGCAGGTGTGATCTGTTCGTCAAACCCATCTCACGCCGCAAGGAGGCTTTTATCGTAGAATTTAAAACCACGAAAAAGATCAAGGAGCTTGAGCCAAAAGCCAAGGAGGCGCTGCAACAGATCGAGGACAAAAAATACAGTTTAGAACTAGCAGATGACGGATACGATATTGTAGGGAATTATGGGATTTCATTCTGCGGAAAGGACTGTTGTGTCATGTTCCGAGCGGGGACGACGCCGTGACAGGGGATTGAACGAAGTCAGAACTTCACAAAGAGGTTCTGGCTTTCTTTTTTTGGTCATGAATCTGACATTTTTGCTATGAATCTGATTTTACTTTGATCAAGAATGCGATATGCTCAATCAGGAAGGAACAGGGGGTATTGGGGACATCGAAAGAATGGAGGAAAAATATGCAGCCAGAAACAATTGTATCGACAAATCAGATCGCACTTGATCACGGAAACGAGATTTTCACACTCAATCATCCAGACAACTACACATATCTGTATTTTCCGATTGCCGGAGAGCAGGGGATTAAGTCCAGTGTAACGCCAAGTTTTGGGGGCGACAGCAAATTAGATCAAAATACATTTCTGCTCGAGCCAGTGAGCAGCGAAAATCTGCACAACAATAAATCGTCCAGAAATTTTTGGTGCTGTGTTGAAGGCGTGGGTGCATGGTCTGCGACAGGCATGTCAGCGGAGGCGGAGTGTGACAAATATACAGCGCGTCAGGACGAATGCAGCATGGAGGCAGGTTTCATGTGGCAGACTGTGACCAGAAAGTCTTCCAGATACCAGCTCAAATCGACTGTCACAAGTTTTGTGCCTGTTGACCACAATGTAGAGCTTCTGCATGTTGTCATTGAGAACACAGCAGAGCACACACAGCAAATAACACCAATTGCAGCAATTCCAATCTATGGGAGAAGTGCGGACAATATACGGGATCACCGCCACGTAACTTCGCTTTTGCACCAGATCACAGTGACAGGGCAGGGCGTGGAGGTAAAACCCAAACTATCCTTTGACGAGAGAGGGCATCAAAAGAATGAGGTGACATATTTTGTGTACGGCGTAACAGGCAATGGTGAGACGCCGGAACAGTTTTTCCCAGTCACAGAGGATTTTATCGGGGAGGGCGGAAGCCTGATTGCGCCGCTGGCTGTAAAGAACAATGCAGAGGGCGCAGAGGCAGGCATACAGATTGACGGAAAAGAGGCGCTGGGCGGTCTGAAATTTCGCAGTGTGGCGCTTGAAAAAGGCGGGACGGTGTCATACACCATCATCATCGGCGCTGCGGCGGCAGCAGCAATGGAGGAGATGCGGAAGGTGGCTTTCGCCTATGACAGCACAGACAAGGTGCGCGATGCCATACACAAAACAAACGATTATTGGCAGGAGAAAGTCAATGTTTGGTTCCAGACTGGAAATAAGACAGCGGACAGCTATCTGCGGTGGATTTGTTTCCAGCCGATTCTGCGGCGTCTGTATGGGTGTTCCTTTCTTCCGCATCACGACTATGGCAAGGGCGGCAGGGGATGGAGAGATCTCTGGCAGGACTGCCTGTCACTGCTGTTCATGAATCCCGATGGTGTGCGCCAGATGATAGTCGATAACTATGGCGGTGTCAGAATGGATGGGACGAACGCCACGATTATCGGCGAGAAGCAGGGGGTGTTCAAGGCAGACCGAAACAGCATTACGCGCGTCTGGATGGATCACGGGTTTTGGCCGTTTCTGACAACAAAACTTTATATTGACCAGACAGGGGACATTCAAATTCTTGACGAGAAAGTACCGTATTTTAAAGACCGTCAGGTACACAGAGGGCAGGCTGCTGACACTGAGTGGAATGAGGATTACGGTATGCAGCAGAGAACGCAGGAAGGTTCCATTTATACCGGGAGCATTTTAGAGCACATTCTGTTGCAGCAGTTGTGTGCATTTTATGAGGTGGGTGCGCATAACCAGATTTGCCTGCGCAATGCAGACTGGAACGATGCGCTTGACATGGCGCCGGACAGAGGAGAGAGCGTGGCGTTTACAAGTGCTTATGCATACAATCTCAGAGAGCTTGCAGCGTATCTTGAGAAATACGAATCCGCTACAAAAACTGCGCAGTTGGAGTTGGCTGAGGATATTAAAATCCTTCTTGCAGGCGAGGTGCACAACTATGATGAAATCGAGTGGAAGCGGGCAGTCTTGCGGCAGTATACATGCACCTGCACACATCATATTTCTGGCAGGACAGTACAGGTAACTGTCTCAGAGCTGGCACAGAAGCTCAGGGATATGGCGGCGTGGATGATGGAGAATATCCGCCGCAAGGAGTGGGTGACGGACGCGGAAGGAAACGGATGGTTCAACGGCTACTATGACAACAATGGAAATCAGGTGGAGGGCGTGCACGGCGGCAATGTGCGCATGATGCTCACCAGTCAGGTATTTTCTATTATGAGCGGAACGGCTGACGCGGAAATGACGGCAAAAATCTGCCGGAGTGCGGACAGGTATCTCTATCGGGAGAACATTGGCGGCTATCGGCTGAACACAAAGTTTGACGAGGATAAATTTGATCTTGGCAGGATGTTTGGCTTTGCGTATGGCGAAAAAGAAAATGGGGCTGTGTTTTCCCATATGACTGTCATGTACGCCAATGCACTGTACCAGCGAGGCTTTGTCAAGGAGGGATATAAGGCGCTCAACACCCTGCTGGCAACGGCGATGGATTTCGGTACAAGCAAAATTTATCCCGGCGTGCCAGAGTACTTTGACGCCGATGGGCGCGGAATGTATCATTACCTGACAGGGGCGGCAAGCTGGTTTATGCTGACCATGATTACGCAGGTGTATGGCGTCAGGGGAGATCTGGGGAATCTGGTGCTTGCGCCGAAGCTGATGTCCGAGCAGTTTGATGCGGACGGAAATGCTTCCATTCAACTGAACTTCCTGAAAAAGACATTCTTAATCCGCTATTACAATCCGAAAAAGCTGTCCTATGGGGCATATCAGATTGAGCAGGCTTGGTGCGGGGACAGGAAATTGCAAAAAATGACACAAATGTCAGATATGGTATGCATGGAAAAGCAAGCAATCGAAGCGCTTGACAGCACTGTGCATGTGATTGATGTGACGCTTGGTTCGATTGCATAATCTGTTTGTAAAGGACGCAGATGGACGAAATAAATTCGTAAAGGCAAAAGGAGAAAAAGAAAAATGCAATATGGGTATTTTGATGATGAGAAAAGAGAGTATGTGATTACCAGACCTGATACGCCTGCGCCGTGGGCGAACTATCTTGGTTCCCCGGAGTACGGCGCGGTGATCTCCAACAATGCGGGTGGTTACAGCTTTGCGAAATCAGGGGCAAACGGCAGGATTCTGCGTTATGTGTTCAATGGCTTTGACCAGCCGGGGCGCTATATTTACATACGCGACAATGACAGCAAGGATTATTGGTCGGCTTCATGGCAGCCAGTCGGCAAAGATTTGGATTCCTACCAGAGCAAATGCTGCCATGGAACAGCATACACAAGAATGGAAGCAGACTACAGCGGCATTCATTCGGAGGCGCTTTACTATGTGCCGCTCGGCAAGTCCTACGAGGTCTGGAATTTGAAGCTCACAAACAACACCGATGCGTCAAGGAATCTGAACATCACAGGATATGCAGAGTTTACAAACAACAATAATTATGAACAGGATCAAGTCAATCTCCAGTATTCCATGTTCATCACAAGAACCGCCTTCGAGAAGAACCGCATCCGCCAGACGATACACGGTAATCTGGACGGTCTTGAGGATGGAAAGGAGGTTGACAACAAACTCGCAATTGACCGCTTCTTTGGTCTGGCAGGTGCACAGGTGGCTTCCTACTGTGGAGACAGGGAGAAATTTATCGGACGCTATCATGGCTATGGAAATCCTGTAGGCGTTTTGAACGGAGATCTTGGCGGGGAATTAAGTTACAATGAAAACGGCTGCGGTGCGCTGACCACAACACTGTCACTTGCGGCAGGCGAGACGAAGGAAATTGCCTTTGTACTTGGCATGAAGTACAAAGATGAAGCGGACAGAATTTTTGAAAATTATGAGAATCCGTCACAGACCTGCGCACGGGAGTTGGAAGAGCTTGTCACCTACTGGCATGAAAAACTGTCTCATTTTCAGGTAAAAACGCCCAGTCCGGCATTTGATACCATGATGAATACATGGAATGCCTACAACTGTTTTATGACCTTTATCTGGTCGCGCGCCGCTTCTTTTATCTACTGTGGTCTCAGAAATGGATACGGCTATCGCGATACCGTACAGGACATTCAGGGAATCATTCATCTGGCACCGGAGATGGCGGTCGAGAAAATTCGCTTTATGCTCTCGGCGCAGGTTGACAATGGCGGTGGACTCCCGCTTGTGAAGTTTACGCACAATCCCGGACATGAGGACACGCCGGACGACGCGTCCTATGTACAGGAGACAGGACATCCCGCATACAGGGCAGACGACGCACTCTGGCTGTTTCCTACCGTTTACAAATATGTATCAGAATCAGGAAATATGGCATTTATCGACGAGGTGATTCCATTTGCCAACAAGGATGAGGCAACGGTGTATGAGCACTTAAAGCGCGCCGTGGACTTTTCGATGAAACATCTGGGACCGCATGGTCTGCCAGCAGGACTTTACGCGGATTGGAATGACTGTTTGAGGCTGGGAAAGGAAGGCGAATCTTCCTTTGTGGCATTCCAATATTTCTATGCAATGACAATCTTAAAGAAGTTTGCCGTGTATAAGAAGGATGATGCCTATATCGCCTTTCTGGATGAAAAACAAAAGGAACTTGGAGAGCGCATTCAAAAACTCTGTTGGAATGAGGACAGGTTTATCAGAGGCTTTACAGAGAGCGGCGAGGTGATTGGAAAGCGGACGGACAAGGAGGCAAATATGTGGCTCAATCCTCAGAGCTGGGCAGTGATCAGCGGCCTTGCCACGGCTGAGCAGGCGGACAAAGCGCTTGACATGGTATATGAGCGGCTGAATACAGAATATGGCGCTGTGCTGATGGACCCGCCGTATCATTTGGAGGCTTTTGACGGTGCGCTTGCAGTGATTTACAATGCGGGCGTCAAGGAAAATTCCGGCATTTTCTCGCAGTCGCAGGGATGGATTATTCTTGCAGAGGCGCTTTGCGGACACGGTGAGCGGGCATTTGCCTATTTTCAAGAAAACGCGCCGTCCGCCCAGAATGACAGGGCGGAGATTCGCAAGCTGGAGCCATACTGCTATGGACAGTTCACAGAAGGCAAGGCAAGCCCGCACTTTGGGCGCTCACATGTGCACTGGCTGACAGGCACAGCGTCCACTGTCATGGTGGGATGCGTGGAGGGAATCCTCGGAATGCGGCCTGATTTTCACGGACTCAAAATCGCGCCCTCCATACCGAAAGCGTGGGACGGATTTGAGATTGACAAGGATTTTCGGGGCGTGCATCTCCATATCACAGTGAAAAATCCCGGTCATGTGGAGTCTGGCTGCAAATCGCTGCGGGTAAACGGTCAGTTGATGGAAGAAAATTATATTCCGGCAGAGCTTCTTGCGAAAGAAAATGAAGTGGAGCTTGTGATGTCGTAAATATTTATATTTTAAATAGAAGAAACGTGACAGCATGTTTACGGTGCAGTCACGTTTTTCTTTCTGTACAGGCAGTTTGGTGTCTGATTCACCATGTCTGGTGGTAATGTCTGTCGCGGTATTTTTTGGGGGTGAGTCCGACGTATTTTTCAAACGTTTGAATAAAATGACTCTGCGAGGAGAACGCAAGGTAATTGGCGATGTCGATCAGACTGTAGTCGGAGTATTTGAGAAGGTTTTCTGCCTTCTCTATTTTTTTCTCGCGGATGTAGTCGCTGATGGAAACGCCTAGATTTTGCTTGAAAAGGCGCGACAGATAACTCGGTGACAACACCGTGTACGCTGCAAGCTCATTGATTGTAATGCGCTCGTTAATATGGCTGTAAATATAGTCGATACACTGCACAATCGGTTTTGAGATGACGGAATTTTTGTGAAGCACAAGCATTTTTCCGGTGAAATCAAGTACCATGTCCCGGTGCAGCTCTGCGATGGTTTCGATGTTGGTGCACGAATCCATCTTTAGGATGTAAAAGTCGCTGAGACGGTAAGCCTGCTCTAACTCAAGTCCGCCCTCGACACAGTGGCGTGTCAGCAGCGCGGCAGTGACAACAAAATGATATTTTAGATTGGTCAGCGCATTTTTAGACAGCACGCCCATACCTTCTGGATTGGTGAAGTCTCCTTGATTTAGATTTTCTCTGACAAATTCCATATCTCCGTTCTTCACGGCGGAATAAAAGGAATATTCTTCCTCCATCGGACGGTGATAGGCTTCGGATTCACTGTCAAATAGCTCTCGTTTGTACCATTCATTTCGCAGATTGTTCATTTGTACACACTCCCTATGACAAAATTTAATCAAATTTTCTTTTTTTTTAATATTACTATAATTATGTCATGATTTTGATATTTTTACAACTAATTTTGTATTGGTTTATTGGGCAGTATGCTATAATCCTTCTTGTAAGTTCAAAGTAACTGTAAATTTACATAGTAAAACACAAAGGGAGGACTTTAAAATGAAGAAAAAAATAATCAGCAGTTTATTGGCGGCTTCCATGATCATGACAGCGCTCACTGGGTGCGGCGGCACGGACAGCGGCAAGAACAATGCAGCGCAGGACAATGCAGCAGCAGTGAATAATGACAGCGTGGATAGTGCAGACAACGCACAGGAGCCTGCTGACGCGGCGCCGGAGGGCGATGATGCGGCGGTGTCCAATGAGGGAAAGGTGATCAATGTCTACAGCTTCAACGATGAGCTTCGCACTCGTATCACAGCGGTTTATCCAGAGGTTGTGGACACGTCAGACGACGGCACGACCTCCAGCTTAAAGGACGGCACAGAGATCCACTGGATCATCAATCCGAATCAGGATGGCGTCTATCAGGATAAACTGGATGAGGCGCTCAACAATCAGCTGACGGCAGCGGATGATGATAAGGTGGACATCTTTGCAGCGGAGATAGACTATGTGGTCAAGTACACAGATGCGGATATTGATGCGGCGATGCCGCTCGAAGCGCTGGGAATCAACCCGGAGACCGATCTGGCAGACCAGTTTGACTTTACCAAGACCGTTGCGAGCGACCAGAATGGTGTCATGAGAGCTTCTACATGGCAGGCATGTCCGGGTGTACTGGTATACCGCCGCGATATTGCCAATGAGGTGTTTGGAACCGATGATCCCGAAGTGATTGGCGAAAAGACCAAAGACTGGGATGCCATGAAGGCGACTGCGGAGGAGCTCAAGGCAAAGGGATACTATGCATTCTCATGCTATACAGATACATTCCGCACCTACAGCAACAATATTTCAGAGCCATGGGTGGCGCCGGGCGAGACCACAATCAAGGTTGATCAGAAGATTATCGACTGGGTAACGGATTCTAAGGAGTGGAAGGATGCAGGCTATTTCGATCCCGCTGTAAAGGGACAGTGGAATGCAGACTGGTTTACAGCGATGAGCTCCAGCTCCAAAGTATTTGCATTCCTGTTCCCGGCATGGGGAATTGACACGCAGTTAAAGCCAAACTGGGACGGCGAAAACGGGGCATGGGCAGTGACCAATGCGCCGCTGTCATACAACTGGGGCGGTACTTTCGTGCTCGCGGCAGAGGGTACAGACAATCCGGGCCATGTGAAGGATATCCTTCTTGCGCTCACGGCGGACGCTGACAATTTGAAAATGATTTCAAAGGAGTATGCAGACTTTACCAATGCCAAGACACTTATGGAAGCAGCCAAGACAGACAATTCATTTGCATCGGATTTCCTCGGCGGGCAGAATCCGTATACATATTTTACACCAGGTGCAGATGCAATCGAGATGGCGCCGCTGTCCGCGTATGATCAGGGCTGCGTGGAGTTGATTCAAAATGCGTTTGGCGATTATTTGCAGGGTCAGATCGACTATGACAAGGCAAAACAGAATTTTGAGACAGCCGTTAGAGAGCGCTATCCAGAAATCTCAGAGATTCAGTGGCCGGAATAAATCAGAGAATCCATAAATCATTGACTGCGGTGCATCGAAGCACCGCAGTGTTCAGAAGAGGGGGAATGGTGGCTTATGAAACAAAAACGTAAAAAGATTGATTATTCGAAGTGGGGGTACATCTTCATCCTTCCATTTTTTCTAAGTTTCTTTATTTTTTCGCTCATCCCGCTGGTAGATACGATTCGGTACAGCTTTTTTGAATATTATCGTTCCGGTCTCAAGCAAATTGGCCCTAATTTTGTCGGGATGGAGAATTATGCCAGTCTGCTGAAATCAGATATGTTGAAGTATGCGGGGAATACCTTAATCCTGTGGCTCATCGGTTTTGTCCCGCAGATTGTGATCGCGCTGCTGCTCGCTTCATGGTTTGTCGATGCCCGGCTGAAAATCCGAGGACAGCAATTCTTTAAGGTCGTCATTTACCTGCCGAACTTAATTATGGCATCTGCGTTTGCGATGCTGTTCTTTACCTTATTTTCCAACAAAGGTCCTATCAATTCGATCTTGCTGTCCATGGGGCTGACAGATACACCAATTGATTTTATGGGAACCGTATTCGGAACGAGAACGCTGATTGGCGTGATGAATTTCCTCATGTGGTTTGGCAATACGACAATCATGTTGATGGCTGCGATCATGGGCATCAGCCCGGACATCTTTGAGGCGTCTGAGATTGACGGCTGCAACAGTATACAAAGGTTTTTCTATATTACGCTTCCAATGATTCGCCCGATTCTTGCCTATACACTGATTACTTCTATTATTGGCGGTCTCCAGATGTTCGACGTACCGCAGATTCTGACAAATGGTCAGGGAAGCCCGGACCGTACCTCAACGACCTTGATTATGTTCCTCAACAACCATTTAAAGAGCAAAAACTATGGTATGGCGGGTGCGCTGTCTGTTTACCTGTTCATTGTGAGCGGCATTCTGTGCTTTATCGTATACCGCATCACGAACGATGAAGATCCGGACGGTTCTAAGGCTGCTGCGAAAAAGAGAAAAAAGGCAGAGAGGAGATAAGAGAATGAAATCAAAGGGATATAATTGTTTTCGTGTTATTTTTGCACATGTACTGCTCGTCATACTGTCATTGATGTGTCTGTTCTTCTTCTACATTCTGCTTGTCAATGCGACGCGTTCCCATGCAGATTTGCAGAGAGGGTTCTCTGCGCTGCCCGGAGGCCACCTGCTGACAAATTTTCAGAATGTGGCAAATGACGGAACCTTTCCGATGGTGCGCGGTATCATCAACAGTCTGATTGTCTCGGGCAGTTCTGCGGCAATCTGCACTTATTTTTCAGCGCTGACTGCGTACGGACTCTATGCATACGACTTTAAATTAAAGAAAGTCGCGTTTACGTTCATTATGGCAATCTTGGTGATGCCGACGCAGGTTACAGCAATGGGCTTTCTCCGACTGATTACCGGCATGGGCATGAATGACTCTCTGCTTCCGCTGATTATTCCGTCTATTGCATCGCCCTCTGTATTTTATTTCATGTACAGTTATTTGCAGTCGTCTCTGCCGCTTTCGCTGGTTGAGGCAGCCAGAATCGACGGCTCTAAGGAGTTTCGCACCTTTAATCAGATTGTCCTTCCGATCATGAAGCCGGCGATGGCCGTGCAGGCAATCTTTACCTTCGTAGGTTCGTGGAACAATTATTTCGTTCCTGCGCTGGTGATTCAGTCGAAGGAGAAAATGACGGTGCCAATCCTGATCGCACTCCTTCGTGGAGCGGATTACATGAACCGTGATATGGGCAAAATATACATGATGATCATGGTGGCAATCGTTCCGATTGTTCTTGTTTATCTGATTCTTTCAAAGTATATCATTGCAGGTGTGACGCTTGGCGGTGTCAAGGGTTGATTCGTACCCCAACGGCTTTGGCTGTTGGGGTATCTTCAAACAATAGGAGGTGCGTGGTTTTGAGACAAAAGTATCATTGTCTGATTTTGGCCGCGGCTTTGACTGCCCTTGTTGGAAACGGCTGTCGGGCGCAGGATACAGGAGACGATGTCAGAATCTACTATTCTGCGATAGAGGACGGCGACTATTATGAGGGATGGGCACTGCAGCTGCAAGAGCAGGCGGCAGCACATGGCGCCGCGTTTGAGGCAGGGTATGCACAAAATTCTGTGGAGACACAGGACGCCCAGATCAAGAGCGCTGTGATGAGTGGCTGTGATGTGTTATTGTGCGGGCCGGTTTCGCCGGACACGGTGACGGAGATCAAGGCGGCAGCCGGCGACACGCCGATTGTATTTATCAACAATGCGCCAAAGGACCGCGCATTGGAGAAGGACCGCTATATTTACGTAGCGTCAGATGAGTATATGGCAGGGCAGTATCAGGCGGAATATATACTGGAAAAGTTTGGACAGAAGGAAGAAATTAACGTGGTGCTGCTCAAAGGCCCAAAAGATGCATCGGGCGCGGCAGGCAGGACAAAAGGACTCAAACAGACCCTGAAAGCCAGCGGAAAGACGATTCATTATGTCTTTGAGGACTATGCCGACTGGAATCAGGATAAGGCGCAGGAGTTGACGGCGATGTTTTTAAAGACAGGACAGCCTGTTGACTGTGTGGCGGCGAACAATGACGATATGGCGCTCGGCAGTCTGTCCGCTTTCGAGCAGGCGGGACGCAGTACAGAGTCTGTATTGTTTCTGGGTGTGGATGCCTCTGCGGGCGGCTGCCAGGCGATTGCGGAAGGACGAATGGATTTCACCGTCTATCAGCCGACTGCGGCACAGATTAGCGCTGCGGTGGAGGCGGCGGACAGACTGGCTTCCGGCAGGTCCGTCGCAGATCTGGAGGGGGCATCGGCAGACGGAAAATATATATTGATACCTTTTGAGAGAGTGGATAGCCAGAATGTGACACAGTATCAATAATCTGGTGAGAAAGCGTGGGGAACAGGTTATGACAGAAAAGACGAAATTTATATCCATCAAAGTAAAGCTGCTTGGAATTATTCTGCCCGTGATGATTCTTATTATGACAGTGCTCACAGGGCTGTTCTATTATGTATCAAAGACTGTGATACAGTCAGATGCGCATAACCTTTTGCAGACCTCCGTGGAGAGTCAGGCTGCTGAGATGGAGGCATGGCTGAACCAGAACCTTGTGTCTGCCAGCCTTGCCAAACAGGCAGTGGAGCAGATGGGGTTTGACGACAAACAGCTGCAGGACTTTCTGGATTCCTATTACAACTATGACAGCAACTATTCCGAGGGCTTCTATATCGCAGGTACGGACGGAACACTTCTTCGGGCAAATCCTGTGAGAGCTGTTGAGCTGAGGGAACCGGACGCGGAAGGCAATTATCTCAATAACGGCAGCTTTGCGGTGAAGGAGAGCCTGACAGACGATAAGGACTGGATATTTCTGCTGGCGCTGGAGGGACAGGCAGAAGCGCAGCTTGAGGAGAATGAGGTGTTCATCGACATTGCCAATGAGGGAACCGTGGATTACAGCGTGCAGTTTGTGCAGCCCAATGTTCCGTTGAAAAAGGATGCCGTGTACACTGTCCGTTTTGACGCGAGTGCGGAGGAGGACAGAACGATCAAGGTCAGCGTCACAGCGCCGGACAGGGATTATAAGCGCTATCTTGAGGATACCGTTGTCAGCCTGACCACCGAACGGCAGACATATTCCTATGAGTTTACCATGACGGATTATGATGATGCGAACGCACGGATGGAGTTTAATCTTGGCGCCGCCGGGTCCACAGCGGGTGTAACAATCAGCAATGTGTCAATTGTCATGAGCGCGCCGCCCGCTACAGAGAAGGAGGAGGACACAATCGGGACGGAGGTGACGCAGACAGCGTGGTTTCGCGACGCCCTGACCCGGGTGAATGTAGGATTTACCAACGCATACGTCAACGAGAACGGTATGCCGGTCATCAGTGCGTGCGGTATGCTGCGCACGGATACAAATGACGTGCGTGTCATTTCGATGGACTTGTCTCTTGACAAAATCAGTGTCTATGTCAACAGCTTTGTAAAAATGGACCATGCGGAGGCGTTTCTGGTGAATGCCAATGACAATACAATCCTTGCTGCGCGCGATAAAGCGATGATTTCCAGGAAGCTTGATGAGCTGGACGATGTGTTTATGAGAGAGATCGCTGACAGGATTTCACAGGGAGAGATGCATCTGGCAGAAATTGACGGCAACATGACGGTATTTGAGGAGATCACAGGCACCGAATGGGTGCTGGTCTCCTATGTTCCCTCAAAGATTGTATATCAGGAGTTGAATCATATCAGAAATGTGATGCTGCTGTTTGCCATTGTCTCTGTGCTGGCGCTGACAATACTGATCGAGCGGATTGTGCATGTGGTGATTCATCCGGTGCGAGGATTGACAGAGGTGATTCAGCACATGACAGACGGAAACTTTATATCGTATCACGCAGCCGGAAACAGTGATGAAATCGGCATTATGAGCCGCTGCGTCGAGAAGTTTATCACCACGATGTGCGGCATGATTGTCTCGATCGACAAGGTGTCACACACGCTGCACGAGCAGGCGGATAACAGCAAGAAGGTTTCCAATGAGATGTTTGATGCCTCTAGGAAGCAGAATCAATCCATGAAAGATTTGAATATGACAGTAGAGCAGTTGTCCATATCGGTCAATGAGATTGCGCGCAGTGCGACGACGCTGGCAACTCTCGTGGCGGAGACCAAGGAGGACGGAGACGGCATGAATGGCAGGATGAGAGCGACTGTCAGTATTTCCCAGAAGGGAAAAGAGGTCATGCAGGATGTGGACACGGCGATGCAGCGTATTGACAGCTCTGTGCGGCAGCTGCAGCATGCGATTGACGAGGTGGGAAATGTGTCGGGCGAGATTACAAATATCACGAGGGTGATCGGCGATATCGCGGATGAGACAAACCTGTTGTCGCTGAACGCTTCCATTGAGGCAGCGCGGGCGGGGGCAGCGGGAAAAGGCTTTACGGTGGTCGCGTCAGAAATCGGCAAACTGGCGCAGACAAGCATGGAGTCCGTGAAGCATATTGACACGCTTGTCATGGAGATTCAGAGACTGATCGGCGATGTCATTGATCAGGCAAACGGCAGCGTGGAGAATATCAACAGCAGCAGTGCGCTGATTGGCAATGCGGTGACGACGTATGATACGATTTTTGAGAACATTGTCGTGGTCGGTGAGCTGGCGCAGCAGATGATTCAAAAAGTGGAGCAGGTAGAAGATGTCGCGCGGAATGTGGCGGCAATCTCCGAGGAGCAGGCGGCAAGCTCGCAGGAGATCCTCAGTTCTTCGGATATTCTGGTAGAGCAGGCGGATGGACTGATGTCAAACAGCGGCAGCGTGGCAAAGGAGTCCGAGGAGCTGACGGCGTCAGCAAGAGAGCTGGAATCGCAGATTAAGATGTTTCAGGTATAACATCTGACAGAAAAAGGAGGTGGTCGAGAAGAAATAATATGAAATGTTGATTTATGGAAATACAGAAAGGAGAATGCAGATGAAGAAAAAGGTACAGATCGCACTGCTGACCATGCTTTTGACACTGTTGTTCGGAAGCGTGGCAGTTCACGCCGAGGGCAGCTTTTTCATCAATATGAAAACAGCGACCATCAATATCGGCGATGAGGAGAACCAGCTTGTACTTGAGATTGAGAAGCTGCCGGAAGGCAGAAAGACCCGATGGGTTTCATGGAATGAGAATATCGCAGTCGTGGACCAAGAGGGGCAAAAAGGCGTTGTGACTGCGCTCAGGAAGGGAAAAGCCATAATTTCCTCAGGAATTGGCTTTCCGCGTGAGACCTGTCTTGTCACAGTCGTAGAACCCAGCATCAAATTAAATAAGACAGCGGTAGTCTTATACTGTGCGCCGGTACCAGAGAGCGCAAAAGCAGTGTCTGGCGGAGATATATTACAACTAAAGGCGACAGTGAAGGGCGCAGACAAAAATACGGTGTGGCGCAGCAGCAACAAGAAGGTTGCCGTCGTAGATCCTGACACAGGAAAAGTGACCGCTGTCTCCGCAGGAACAGCAGATATCACTGCCACGGCAAACGGCGTGTCGTCAAGTTGTAAGATAACTGTGAAGGATAATACACTCTCACTGAATCTTGACACCATGCTGCTGAGCACGAAGGGCGCAGGAAGCACTGTCAGGCTCGTGCCCACAGTGGTCGGCGCAAATAAGAAGGTGGCATGGAAAAGCGATGACGCGTCCGTTGCGACTGTAAAGGGCGGAAAAGTCACAGGAAAGAAAGCCGGAGAGACAGAGATTACCGCCACCGCAAACGGCGTGTCAGCCAAGTGTAAGGTCAGGGTGGAAGAAGGGCTGGTCTCTGTGAATGAGGAGTATATACAGCTCTATCGGACAGAGGATTCTTCTGAGACAAAGCAGCTCAAGACAAACGCCTCCCGAACTGACACGGTAGTGTGGACAAGCAGCGATGAGAAGATTGCGTCCGTGGACAGCAGTGGACTGGTATCGGCAAAAGGCGCAGGAACAGCGCTGATCACAGCCTCCTGCAATGGAAAAACAGATACCTGTATTGTCGAGGTGGCAGACACAGCGACACGGATAAACGAACGGATTGTACACCTAAAGACCAAAGGAACAGCCAAAACCTATGCACTGGACTGGCAGGTGACTGGACGGAAAACTGCCGTAAAATGGAAAAGTTCGAACACAAAGGTCGCTTCGGTCAGCAAAGGGAAGATTACGGCAAAGAAACCCGGAACGGCGACCATCACAGCAGAGGCAAACGGCGTCACGGACACCGTACTCGTGACCGTACAGGAGTTTACGCCGTCTATCACCCTGAACCAGCGCGAGTATACGCTGTATACCAAGGGGAAGGGAAACACCGTCTCGATCAAGGCAAAGGTGGACGGCGCAGACAAGAAGGCAGTGTGGCGAAGCAGCAATCCGAAGGCTGCCACAGTCAATGACAAAGGAAAAGTGACTGCCGCAAATGCAGGCAGCGCACTGATTACCGCGGAGGCAAACGGTGTGACGGCAAAGTGCTGGGTGCGCGTGAAGGAGTCCAAAGTGACACTTGAAAAGAAGTACTATCTGCTGAACACAGGCGATACGCAGAACTTGGCAGTGGACGTAGTCGGCCAAAGCCAGTCTGTGAAATACAAATCCTCCAACACAAAAGCAGTCGCAGTCAGGAAGGGGGTTCTCACAGCCAAAAAAGCTGGCAGTGCAGAGATCAGCGTGACAGCAAACGGCATTACCGCAAAGTGTCATGTGATGGTGACGGATTGCAAGAACCATGAATGGAAACCCGTGGAAGAGGCAGACCGGGAAGAGGACGATGTCGCAGCAACCTGTGAGGAAAGAGGACTCACGACGTATGTCTGTGCGAAATGCAGCGGCAAAAAACAGGACGTGGTCGAGCCATTAGGACATCAGTTTGGGAGGTGGACCGTGACAGTCAAGGCGACAGAACAGGCGGCAGGACTGGAAAAGCAGGTGTGCAGCCGCTGTAAAGCAGAGAATACCAGAAGCATTCCAGTCAAAAATAAAGTGGAGATTGCAGACGCCTACAAGCTTGTGTGGGAGGATGAATTTGACGGGGACCAGCTCAACATGAACGACTGGAATTTTGAGTACCATGAACCCGGCTGGGTCAACGCCGAATTACAGGAATATGGAGATTCTCCGAAAAATACCTATGTAAAGGATGGCAATCTGTATATTCAGGCAATCAAGGAGATCATTGACGGCAAGCCTTATTACACATCGGGCAGAATCAATACACAGGGAAAGCATGATTTCCAGTACGGCAGATTTGAAGTGCGGGCAAAAGTACCAAGCGGAAAAGGCTTCCTGCCGGCATTCTGGATGATGCCTACAGATGAGAGCTATTATGGCCAGTGGCCAAAGTGCGGCGAGATTGACGTGATGGAGGTGCATGGAAGCGCGCTGTCCACCACTTACGGAACGCTTCATTTCGGAGAGCCGCACACACAGAAGCAGGGCAGCTATACACTGCCGGACGGACAGAAGAATTTTGGCGAGGACTTCCATGTATTCGCCTGTGAGTGGGATCCGGATGAGTTCCGCTTCTATATGGATGACGTGCTGTTCTATACAGTGAACGACTGGTTTACCAAGAAGGCAGGATTTGGAGAGAGCGCATATCCTGCACCGTATGATCAGCCGTTTTACATGATACTGAATCTGGCAGTCGGCGGAAGCTGGGTAGGATATCCCGACGAGGACGCAACGTTTGGCGACAATGCACAGTTTGTCATTGATTATGTCAGAGTGTATCAGAAGGACAGCTATGATCTGGATGTGAATAAGCCGGAAAATGAAGTGAAGCTCAGAGATCCAGACGAGACCGGAAACTACATTGTAAACGGTGATTTTGCAAAAGCGGAGGATTTGACCAAGGAGGAATCCAACTGGCGGCTGCTGCTTGCCGGCGGCGGTGAGGCACAGGCGGAGATTTCCGGCAATGCGCTGCACATCACCTCGACCAGTGCAGGCGATGTAAATTACGGCGTGCAGGTGGTACAGGCAAACCTGCCGATGGAGAGTGGTGCAAAGTACAAACTGACCTACGATGCCTATGCGGACGAAGCACGCACCATGATCACGGGCATCTCCGCGCCGGACAAGGGCTATATCCGCTATCTGAATGACACGACCGTAAATCTGACGACAGAGAAGCAGTCTTATGAGCATATTTTTGATATGACAGCAGACAGCGACGCAAACGGCAGAGTGGAGTTTCATCTTGGCAATCAGGGTTCCCTTGCAAAAGTCCATCTCAGCAATGTCAGACTGGAAAAGACAGGCGCAGCAGAGGAGGAGAAGAAGGGCATCCTGCCAGACGGCAACTATGTCTACAACGGACAGTTCAATGAGGGCAATGAGCCGGGCAGACTGCGCCTTGCGTACTGGGACTGGGATACAAGACAGTGCAGGGGTGCAAAGGTATCGGTGACAACAGACAGCAGACGGGAATTGAAAGTGACAGCGCCGGAGACCGTGACAGCGCTGGAACAGGTTGTGGTAAGCCAGAACCCGATCGCCATCACAGGCGGGAAGAAATTTGTACTGAGCTTTGACGCCTATGCAGACCAGAACAAAACGATCAGGACTGTCATCGCCGGACAGAACTTTGAGAGTGCTCTCACGACCGAGCGGAGTACCTACAAATATGAATTTGAGACCGAGGCAGCGCTCGAGGGCAGCACACTTCAATTTCTGCTTGGCGCAGCGGGCACGACCTATATCGACAACGTGCGCATTCAGGAGGACGGTATGATCGTGAACGGGGATTTTGCCAGCGGAATGACAGGGTATGAAGTGTATGTAAATGATGCGGCGAAGGTGCCAAATTATATTGTGGACGGATTAAATGAAAACAATGCATTCTCGATGGATATCGCGGACACAGGGGCAGAGGCATGGTATATTCAGCTCAAGCAGAACAATATCAAACTTGAGAAGGACAAGTGGTACAAGCTTGCCTTTGACGCCAAATCCACAACCGACAGAGAAATTATGTATGCGTTACAGCGCGATGGAACCAACGACGACAACTGGACACCGTATTCAGGTGAGCCAAAAGCCGCGCTGACAAAGGATTACCAGAACTTTGCGACGGTGTTTAAGATGGACTATGACACAGACCCGAATACTGTACTTAGCATTTCACTGGGGGCAGTCGGCGGCAAACGGATTTCAGAAAAGCACACCGTGGTGATTGACAATATCACCTTGGAGGAGACAGCGCCGCAGGAGGAGACACCGCCAGAGCCAGACACTGAAATGATTCAAAACGGCGACTTTGCGGCAGGCGAGGCGCACTGGGAGAGCTATGTCGGAGAAGGCGGCGAGGCAGAGATCAGCTTTGCAGAGGAGAAAGCTGTTTTCCAGATTACGAAGGTTGGCAATGAGGACTGGAGTGTACAGCTAAAGCACAAAGAGTTGCTGACACTGGAAAAAGAAGCCGTTTACCAAGTGAAGATGAAGCTCAAATCCACCGAGTCCAGAACGGTGAAATATTCCTTCTTAGATCCGTCATATAAATGGTATGGCGGCGAGGATCTTGCACTGACAGCGAACGAAGTCAAAGAGGCCGTGTATGAACTAAAAGTGACAGAGGATACGAGCAGCAAGATAACGTTCTCAATATCTATGGGAAAGATCGCAGGTGAGGAGACTCCCGCATCGACGATCGAGATAGATGACATCAGTGTCATAAAGCTCAGCGGCGGCACAGATACGCCGGAGAAGCCAGAGGAACCAGACGAACCAGTGGCGGTTGGCACAGAGCTGATCAAGAATGGTGATTTTGCAGACGGAGAAACAAACTGGAGCAACGCAGTGACCGCGCCGGGTGCGGCAGAAGTCAGCTTTGCGGAACAAAAGGCAGTTTACCAGATAAGCAATGTCGGCGAAGCGGACTGGAATGTACAGCTCAAACAGTCAGGACTAAAGCTCGAGCAGGGAACAAGCTACAAGATAAATATGAAGCTCAAATCCACTGCGTCAAGGACGGTGAAGGTGGCACTGCTAGACCCTGAAAATGACTATGCGTATTACGGCGGAATGGATATCGCGCTGAATGCAGACAGGCAGAAAACGATCAGCCGGATTATCACAGTCGGCGAGGATAAAGACACAGCAGACACCATTGATTTTGTGATATCTATGGGGAAAATCGAAGGTGTAGAGACCCCGGTATCGACAATCGAGATCGACGATATCAGCATAATAAAAGTCGAGAGCGGCACACAGCCAGATGAGGAGGCCGAAGAGCCCGTGCCAGAAGCCAATGGTGATACTTCAAATGGTGATACTTCAAATGAAGATATTTCAAATGAAGATACTTCAAATCCAGAGACTACAGAAGGACAAAATATACAGCCAGAGGCAGAAGAGTCCGATGAAAAATCGGCGCCCTCCACATCGGAAACAGATGAATCACAGTCCGAGTCAGATGCGGACGAGGCGGAGACAGCGACCGTGCAGACAACCGGGGAGGAGAACGACGAGACAAATTCTGAAGCGGTAGAAAACGATTCATCAGCAAACCAAAAAGACAGCTAAACAAATGCTGCAAACCAAATAAAAAAGAGAGCTGCCGCATGAACACTTTTGTGCGGCAGCTCCCTTTTTATGCATATTCCCAGACCTCTAAGGCAGCCTCGCCCGAACCCGCCTTTTATACATCTTGGGCGATTCACCATAATATTTTTTAAACGTCTCACAGTAGTAGCTTGCGCCGTTGAAGCCGTATTCGTAGGCGATATCAGCGATTGTTCTGTCGGAGTCAAGCAGTGCAGTGAGACTCTTGCGCAGCCGCAGCTTCGTGGTGTAACCAATGGGCGTATCACGCAAGTATTTTTTGAAAAGCAGTGCACATCGGCTCTTGCAGCACGCGCCAGACAGGGCAAGCTCTGTGAGCGAGATGTGCTCCGCGTAATGTTCTTCGATGTAGGCAATCATACGCCTGAGTGAAGAAAGATCGGTATTTTCTGCCGTCAGGTTTTGGTCTGACAAGTCAAGGTGTGCATACAGTTGCTTTAGAATTGCTGTCAGCACGGAAATCGAATCAAAATAAGACAGCGGATTTGCGCAAAGGTCATGAAACGCGCCGTAGAAGGACGCTATCTTTTGCAAAATAAAACCTGTCCAGTTTTCCGGTGTCAGATACAAATAAGGATAATTGGAATTTCCTGTGATACAGGATACATAATTTTGAAAAAACCAGTCGTTTCCCGCCAGCAGTTCGGGCGAGAACAGAATACAGATAAACTCGCATTCTTGGTGTGCTGCGGAAAAGCCATAGTGAAGCTGTCTGCTGTTGACTAGAATGCCGCACCCTTGAGCCAGCTCGACCAGTGTGCCATTGACATTGTAGGTCATGGCGCCTTTTTTAATCAGGATAAATTCCAAATCCTCATGCCAGTGGCTGATGCACGAATAGTCGGGATAGGAGGAGAGGAAGCCATATTCAGTGTAGACAGGAAACAGCGGATTGTTATATGCTACTGTCTCGGAGGTATCTGGATGAAACGCGGAGCAGTATGGTTTCTTCATTAAATTTTCTTCTAAATTATTCTTTCTAATTTCTTTCATATGAAACCTCTGTTTTTATAGTAGAGCGTAAGAAACAATCCTGTTGAAATTCATAAAAAGAAGATTGTTATATAAATACAGAATATATTGAATGATTTTACGATAAAAATCTGATATTGTCAAATGGAAAACAGCATACAGAAAACCGTTACAGAAAAAAGCGAAAAAACCGCAAAGGCGGTATGGAGGATGAAAATGGATAATCAGACAAACAAGAAGATGACAAACAGTGAGCGAAGAGATGCGGGCATGGCGTATATTTCAGACGAGAGCGTTTTTGAGGAGCAGCGTGTATGCAGGAAAATTTTGCAGCGGCTGAATTTTATGGACCGCTCTGACTTTGCAGCCATCAGTGAAGTGGTGAAGGAGTTGTTTGGCAAGTCGGACGGTGCTTTTGTCAATCCGCCGTTTTACTGCGATTATGGAAAGCATATTGAGGTGGGCAAAAACTTTTTTGCGAATTATAACTGCACGTTGCTGGATGTGGCAAAAATCAAGATTGGCGACAACTGCCAGATGGCGCCCAATGTGGCAATTTACACGGCTGGACATCCTGTCCACCCAGTCAGCCGCAACTCGGCATATGAGTACGGCAAGGAAGTGACAATCGGCGACAATGTCTGGCTTGGCGGCAATACCGTTGTCTGCCCCGGCGTGCATATTGGGAGTAATGTGGTGATTGGCGCAGGCAGCGTGGTGACGAAGGATATTCCAGACTGGTGTATCGCGGCGGGAAATCCCTGCAAGGTGCTGCGCAAGATTACGGACGACGACAAGCGAATGCTGTTCCGCGATGAGGAGATCGACGAGAGCGCATGGAATGACATTGTGACACGAATGAAATTTTAGCGCGGGCAAAAATATCAGCTCTTTGGGGCTGATATTTTTGTGTGTAGCAGTGCGCGCGTTACCTGCGGTTTTGTTTTCTGGATTGGAAGATGCTGGCAATATTATGAAAAAATGAGCAGGTATGTGAAACAGTTTTGCGAAATGTGAAATCGTTCACACAAAACTGTTTAAAAATTATTTAGAAAATTTAGGAAAAATGACTATTTACAACACTTTTGCTATAGTATATGATAAAGTCATACATGAAACCGATAACACACTGCGATACTTTTTCAGGATATGGCACTGTCAGGAAACAGGGCTTGCGCAGCAGATCGGCAGAAACCATACAAAAGTTAAACTTATTTTTGGAAAGGAATGATTTTATGCGGAAGGTAAATATTAAGTTTAGGGATGTAGAGCAGGTAAGACAGTTTGTGAACACGATTGACAAATTTGACGCGAGTTTTGACCTTGGTTCGGGGAAGAAGGTGGTCGATGCAAAATCCATACTTGGTGTGATGGCACTGGATTTGTCTGGCCCCCTCTGCCTGAGATATCATTCAGACGATAAGGAGATTGAGGAAAAAATAGCGCCGTTTGTATATATGGAAGCTTAATAAATAAAAAATAAAATCCGTCAGGAAGGAATGAGAGGTGTGGTCATGGGAAAAGAGGACAAAGTTTTTTTGGAAAGGCTGGAACGCCATCATGATGAGCTGCGCTGGCTCTACATGGAGTTGTATGATAATGATTCCATGTTTGCTGAGCTTAGCGACAATCTGAGGCAGTTTTATCTTGCCAGGAACAAGGAGTTGAAAAAAAGCGATGCGCAGCGCGCAGAAAATGCGGGCTGGTACAAACAGAATGACATGCTCGGCATGATGTTCTACATCGACAATTTTGCCGGCAATATGAAGGGCGTGCAGTCAAAGCTCGACTACATAGAACAGTGCAATGTGAACTATATCCATCTGATGCCGTTTCTCGATACGCCCAAGGGGCGCTCAGACGGCGGGTATGCCGTATCAGATTTTCGAAAAGTGCAGTCAAAGCTTGGTTCAATGGAGGACTTGGACAGTCTGACTGCCGCCTGCCACAAGAAGGGCATCAACGTCTGCATGGACTTTGTTATGAACCATACATCCGAGGAACATGAGTGGGCGAAAAAGGCACGTCAGGGAGACGGTGAGTACATGAGCCGCTATTTCTTCTATGATAATGCAGCAATTCCCCAGCAGTATGAAAGGACAGTTCCGCAGGTTTTCCCGACAACTGCACCGGGCAACTTCACATGGCTGCCGGACATAAACCACTATGTCATGACCACCTTTTATCCCTATCAGTGGGATTTGAATTATAAAAATCCAAGAGTCTTTAATGAGATGATGTACAATTTCCTCTATCTGGCAAACAGGGGAATCGACATTATCCGCATTGACGCAGTCCCTTATATATGGAAGGAACTGAACACGCCATGCCGCAATCTGAAACAGGTACATACTATTGTGCGCATGATGCGCATGATTAGTGAGATTGTCTGTCCGGGCGTGCTGCTGCTCGGCGAGGTTGTCATGGAGCCGGAGAAGGTGACACCGTATTTTGGCACTGTCGAGAAGCCAGAGTGCCATATGCTCTACAATGTAACCACGATGGCGACCACATGGCACACGGTTGCAACGCGCGATGTGAAGCTGTTGAAAAAGCAGCTCGATATTGTGAATGCGCTTCCCAAGGATTATGTATTTCTAAATTATCTGCGCTGTCATGATGATATCGGCTGGGGGCTTGACTATGCCACCTTGCAGATGGACGGTATGGAGGAGAGGGCGCACAAAAAATACTTAAATGACTATTTTCAGGGATACGACGGCGGCAGCAACAGCCGCGGCGAGCTGTATAACGCGGACCCTGTCACTGGCGATGCGCGGTTCTGCGGGACGACAGCGTCGATGTGCGGCGTAGAGAAAGCCGCATTTGAGCACGATACTGCCGCGCTCGAAAAAGCAGTAAAGATGGACTTGATGCTTCATGCATACATGTTTATGCAGTCCGGTATCCCTGTGCTGTACAGCGGGGATGAAATCGGGCAGTTTAATGATTACCACTATAAGGAGGACGCGGACAAAGCACCGGATTCAAGGTATATCCACCGCGGGCCGATGGACTGGAAGCAGGCAGCTAAGCTTCAGGACACAGACACAGTGGCGGGAATGATGTTTCAGGGCTTAAAGCAGCTTGAGGCTATCCGAAAGGCGCAGAAGGTGTTTGTCTCCTATGCGGACACATGGACAGTTGACACAAGAGATGCTTCTGTACTGTGCATTGGCAGATATTTTGAGGGTGAGACCTTGTACGGCATTTTTAATTTTAGTGAGACAGACAAGACGGCGCGGCTGGACAGCGTGTCTGGTGAGGGCACAGATCTGATAACAGGGGAAAAGAAAAACTTGGCGCAGGTAGAAATTCCGGCATATGGATATTTTTATCTCAAAAAGTGATAGATGGCGTATCCTGCGGTTTTATCCAAAGGCTGTGTGATGCACGGTTTGGGTAAAACCGCAGCGGCGCAGGTATGAAAAGGGGCGGTGCAGATGAACATAGCAGATATAGCGAAGATGGCGGGCGTTTCGCGGGCGGCTGTATCGCGTTATTTTAACAATGGATATATTTCGGAGGAAAAGCAGGCGGCAATCCGCAAAGTGGTGGAGGAGACTGGCTACCGTCCTTCCATTCAGGCGCAGACACTGCGGACGAAACGGACAAAAATGATTGGCGTGATTGTGCCCAAAATTGCTTCCTCGTCCATTGGGCGGATTGTCGAGGGAATGCTTGCGGAGTTTCATGACATCGACTACCGTATGCTGCTCGCAGTCACCCAGAATGAGCCGCAGAAAGAGGTTGATTATCTGGCGGCGTTCAATGACAAGCAGGTTGACGGAGTCATACTGGTTGCGACAGTGTTCACGGCGGCGCATAAGCGCACGCTGAAAAGCATGTCAGTTCCAGTTGTGATTGTAGGCCAGCATCTGTCAGGATACTGCTGTGTGTACCATGACGATTATCATGCCTGCTATGACCTCACAAAGCTGATGCTGGAGAAGGGCAGGACGACGCTTGGTTTTATGAGTGCGATGTGGCAGGACAAGGCGGCTGGCGAGGCAAGGTACAAGGGCTTCTGCGATGCGGTGTGCGACATGGGGCGCAAGGAACTTGCCCAAAATGTTGTCATTGCAGATTTTACGCTTGCTTCCGGCTATGAAAAGACCGGGGACATACTGAATAAATGCGCCGGTCTGGACGGACTGGTCTGTGCGACGGACGCAATGGCGGTCGGTGCGATGCGGTATTTGCGGGAGCATGAGATTCCAGTCCCGCAGAAGATTCTGGTAGCGGGGCATGGGGATTCTGAGATTACGCGCATGACAGTGCCGTCGCTGATTACAGCGCACTATTACTACGAAAAAAGCGGCAGAATCTCCGTGCGCAGGCTGATGGAATTGCTGCGGCATGAGGAAGGCGCTGTGGAGGAAGTCAAGCTGGGGTATGAGATTGTGGATTTAAATGGATAAAATCTGATTTATAGAGCAAGATAAACAAAAAACTTGTTTATCTTGCTTTTTTGTTTTATACTGAATGAGGAGGTGTTAGTTATGAAGCTGTTACGAGTAGTGGCAAGCCATTTTAAAAATTGCAGGGATAATTTTATGATTGATTTGATATCCAAATCAAAAAGGACTTCGGAAGATAAGGAATATGAATTGCACGAAATAGATGAAGGATTGTATGTATATAATACTGCTGCATTTGTTGGGAAAAATGCTTCTGGGAAAACAACGGCTGTAGAGCTGCTGGATTGTTGCTATTCCATATTAGGAGAATTTCGCGTTGAGAACAAAACATATCAATATGACCATGTTACACTGGATATCATTTTTTACCATGAAGGAATGATTTACAGGTATATTACAAAGCTGGAAGCAGATGCATCGTTAGAAAATAAGGCTGTGTTTACCGACCAGCATATTTTTCAAAAAAAATACTATAAATCAAGGTCAAAATCAGTTTATGACGAGCGTGACTTTAAGGAGATGGAAGATTTAGGCAGTCTGCCTGAAGATACATCCATCGTATTTTTTGTACTAAAGAAAAAGCAGACCAGAGCACTGTATTTTGACAGTGAAGGAAAAGGGGCATCTACGTATCAGCTTTTATTTAAGGCACTTCGAAATTATAAAATTTCAACAGAGGTATTGGCAGATATTATCCATATATTTGATGAAAATATTTGTGGGTTACAGATGGTTGATGACAACAATTATAAACTGCTGTACAAAGCGGAACAGAAAATCGTTTCTGATACGGAATTAGTTCATTTGTTATCCAGCGGAACGACAAAAGGGATTTTGCTGTATACGATGGCAGCAGCTTCCTTACAGATGGGGTTTGATTTGATTATAGATGAAATAGAAAATCATTTTCATAAAACGCTGGTTGAAAATTTGATTAGCTTCTATAAAGACAAGATGGTGAACAGAAATAAAGCAGCTTTATTGTTCACGACACATTATTGCGAAGTGCTTGATTTATTCAACAGGCGTGATAATATTTGGATTTCGAAATCAAAAGAAAAGGTTTATCTTGAAAATATGTATGAAAATTTTGATATTCGGACTGAGCTTTTAAAAAGCAATCAGTTTTATAGCAATGCTTTTGACACAGCAGTCAATTATGAGGAACTTATGAATTTAAAAAGGAAGTTAATGGAATGAAATATTTAATCATGTGTGAAGGTCCAAATGAGTTAGAAATTGTGAAAATTCTTTTAGAGAATGATTTGCTTCTCTTTGATAAAGATGAGCTGCTCAATTTGATTCCATATCATGCCAGACAGATTGATAAGTCGCCAGCTGTACAGCTGGCTTTAAATATTTATCCGGGAGAAGTAACGGTATTGCGCATTGGTGACGGATTGACAGAGAAACTTCGGATTCCAAATAAATACAAAGATAAAATTATTGCAGTGGAAAAGTACTGTACGAAGCCTGAATTAGAAATGCTTTTAATCATAGCGGAAAATTTACTAGATGAGTACAATAAGGTAAAATCGGCAAAAAAACCCAAAGTATTTGCAAAAGAGCATATTCAATGTGGGCATCAGAAATATGATAACAGTACACGGTTTTATGAATTGTATTTTGGCAGAAATCCGCTGCTGCTTGCTGCAAGCATTAAAGAGTATAAAAGAAAACATGGCAGTCACAAAAAAGAGGAGAGGTATTTGGCAGATTTATTGAAATAAAAACTTGACATTAGTATGACAATCTGTTATTCTTAAAGCATAACAGATTGTCATACTAAAACATTTGCAATGAAGGAGGATTTCATGATGCTGCAACAAATATCAGACGCCGAACTGGAAATTATGAAAGTGGTCTGGGCAAAAAATAAAGAGCCGTCGCTGTTTGCTGAGCTGACAGATGAGCTGGCGGCAAAAGGCAGACCGTGGCAGAAAAATACGCTGATTACACTGCTTAATCGTCTCGTCAACAAGGGCTTTCTAAAAGCAAAGAAAATCGGGCGCCGCAATGAGTACACCCCTCTGGTGTCGGAAGCGGAGTACCAGACGGCACAGACAAAACATTTTTTGGAGAAGCTATATGAGGGGAGTGCATCAGGGCTTGTCGCCACGCTGATTTCAGGTGATCTGCTGACCGACGAAGAGTACAGTGAACTAAGGCAGATGCTGGAGAAAGACGAAAAGAGGTAGATTATGTTTGAAAAGTGCAATAGTTTTTTGAATGTTTTCTTGTCTATGTCATTTTCCGGTACACTATGGATAGTGGTTTTGCTTGCCGGAAAACGGTTTTGGCAGGACAAAATCAGCAGGCAGTGGCAGTATTATATTTGGCTTATTGTGATTTTGCGCCTGCTGCTTCCCCTTGCACCAGAATGGAATCTGATGGAAACAGCCCGCCAGACTATCGGGCAGGTGCGCTCCCAGACAACGACGCCAGTTCAATCACAATCCCTAATAAACCAGTCAAAAGATGTGGACCTTGTTGCTGTCAATACGCCACAAGATATTGAAAAACCAGATAGTCTGGCGCAGGACAACAAAAAAAGAACCAGTCCGCTGCAAGGCAAAAAAATGCTCAAAAATCTCATGACACTGCTGCGCAGTCAAGTATGGCTGATCTGGCTTGCGGTCGTGTCCGGGCTGCTGATACGCAAAATAACACTGTACCAGAGTTTTGTGCGCTACATCAGAGCTGGAATGACCCCAGTAGCTGACATCGCCATGATCGAGAGGCTTTCGGCGATTGAGAAACAGGCAGGCGTCAAAAGACCAGTAGAGCTTTGCGTCAATCCCTTTGTCTCGACGCCGATGTTCATGGGATTTCTCCGTCCCTGTATAGTGCTGCCAAGTGCCAAGCTGCCCGAGAAGGATTTTTATTATATCGTATTGCACGAACTGATGCACTATAAGCGGCGGGAGCTTTTGTACAAATGGCTGGTAGAACTGACAGTCTGCCTGCACTGGTTTAACCCCGCAGTGTATCTGATGCGCCGCGAAATCACCAAGGCGTGTGAGTTTTCATGCGATGCGGCAGTCCTTGCAAAAGTGGGCAAAAGCCACGCGCCAGATTACGGGAAAACGCTGTTGGACGCGATGGCGGCAGTCCGCAAATACAGGGAAACAGTCGGCGCTGTTCCACTGAGTGAAAATAAACAACTATTAAAAGAAAGGTTAGGTGCAGTTATGCGTTATCGGAAAAAATCAAGCGCAGAAGTCCTGATGACAAGCGCTTTGACACTTGTCATTGTCTTGAGCGCCGCTTTGGTCGGTGTGTATCCCGCTGCTGCGGCAGAGACGGCGGTGAGACAGGAAAAAGGTACCTTCGCCGCGCAGATCAAACAGTATTATGAGGAAGGAAGTCTGCCGCTTTTTCAGATTGCATTCTCACAGTTAGAGGAGGAGGCAAAAATGGTGTGGCTCGAGCGAATTTATACCGATGGACAAATACCCTTTCTGGGAGGTGCCGTCAATGAGCTGGAGATTGACAGCGCCGCAGTCTCGCACTATGCAGAAAAAGCATATGCAGACGGCTCGGTGTCCATTTTCTCCATTATGGCAAAACGCATGAGTGAAAAGACGTTGAGAACATGGCTGGACAGGGCACTGGCAGATGAGCAGTATGCATTTCAGTCTGTGCTGTTTGGCCTGCTGGACGATGAGCGTCTTGATGCCTTGGAGGAGGAGGCTGACCGCCAGTTCGACGCGGCGCGGCGGCAGGAATATCTGGAACACGGCATTTATGGCGAGGGAAAAAACTATTACTATGAGTCCCAGCTTGCCCATATTTTTCTTGATATCAGAAAGGAAGGTTCATTTTATCGTCTGGAGGTCAATCCGCAGGGTACTGTCAATATCAAAGTCAGCCGCGATGAAAACGGCAGCATCAAAAGCGTCAGCTATATGACCCCAGCCGAGGTGGAAGAACTTTTTGGTGATATGGAGGAGGCAGATGAAGAATATATTGACGAGGAGTGTATGGACGAAGAATATGCTGACGAGGTAAAAATTGCAGATGAAGATCAGTTCACTGGCAGCATGGGAGGTGCAGATGCATTCAAAGCTTTTGATGCATTGAAAAGTCTTGATGCACTGAAAAGTCTTGATGCATTGAAAAATCTTCAAGCTTTCAAAGCCTTTGATGAATATGCAGATGCGTATGAAGCGTCAAAATATGACACGCCGCAGATCATTACAGTCAATGAGCATAGCATAGCAGCAGGAGAGAAACGCTGGTTTGGGGACTATGATCTGCGCAGCGGAGACACAATCCGCTATGACATCGAGGTGGAGACCGGCAGTGCCTTCATGATTGGATTTGTCAACAATGAAACCAGCGGATTTCCGAATGTCACATATCATTCTGTCCTGCTGCACCGCGAAGATGGCGTGCTTCGGTGTACCGCGGATTTTATCCGCGATACTTCCATAAAAGATGGGAACTATAAGCTCTATATCTATGCGCCGGAGGACACTCTGGGAAATGTGAAGGGCACAGTCTCGATTGCACATGCCAAATCGTAAAATTGAATCATGAAAAGGGACATTAAAATATAAAATTCCTGTTGTCTGATTCAGAAATTAACCGTATAATAAAAAGAGCTTGAGATATTTAGAAATTTTCAATACGAGAAGGAGATACAGCATGCTATACTTGAAAGCGGATAAATTGTCCCAGATACAGGATGTGTTTAGTGCCAGCCCATTGCAGGACGAAAAAGAAATCAGGCAGTATTATCAGGACACGACAGAAGCAAGAACAGGAGATGCCTATTCAGGTTTTGTTGAGAAAATGGAACTGCTGCTGGAAGATTCGCACCATTCGTATATTCATAAATTGTTTATTGGTCATGCTGGCGTTGGTAAGACGACAGAATTGTTCCGCCTGAAGCATAGCGCGGAAGAACAGGGATTTCTTACCTGCATGGGAAGATGTGATATTGATTTGGATTCAGGCGATATTGAGTACACAGATGTTCTGTTTTACATCTTGGATTTGCTGGTGAATCAGGCAAGTGCGGCAGGATTAAAAATTAGTGAACGGGTTGTAAGTAAAATCGAGCATTACTGGAACAGTGATACAGAGCTTGTCAAGACAATTTCCATGCAGGGTGAGACGGAACTTTCTTTTGGTGTTGGGGTGGAAGCCGGCGTTAGGAAAGTTCTCAGCCTGCTGGCAAATGTGCGTGGAATCCTAAAAAACAGTGCAGAATCCAAAAGAGAAATTCGTCTGAGGATAGAACCGCGCAGCAATGAACTGCTTCATCAAATTAAGGATGTGATAGAAGAAGTGAAAAGGCAGCTTGCGGAAAAAGAGCGTCCAGAAATACCGTTTGTAATATTGGACGGACTCGACAAAATTCCATTGGGACAGGCACGTAAAATTTTTCACGAAAATGGTTCGCGCTTTCAGGGGCTTCCGATACATTTGCTGGTGACATTTCCGATCTCCTTGACATATACGCCAGAATACAAGGATATACAAGTGTGGTTTCCCAACCCCGAGAAGCTTCCTATGATTAAAATTCGGAATTGGCAGTGTGGCGCATATCAACAGGATTATACAGAGGGGGTTAAGACAGTACAGTCAATCATTGGAAAACGTGCGGAGTTATCGTTGTTTTCAGAGAATGCTTTGCTGGACTTAATCTGCTATACAGGCGGGTATATCCGAGATTTATTCCGTTGCATTTGTGATGCAGCCCTGCGGGCGCGGCTAAGGAAATCGGCGATAATTGAGCAGGAGGATGTAAAAAAGGCACTGGCAGTGTTGGAGTCAGATATCAACGGGCGTTACAATGATGAACTGATTGGAAGAATGGAGGATATTTACAAAGGAAATAAACATGTTTCCTCCTCGGAGGAGATTACCGTGCTGTTGCAGATTGGTGCTGTTTTGGAATACAATGGCACAAGATGGTGTGATCTGCATCCTTTGGTGGAAAAGTGGCTGGTAGAAAACAATAAAATAACGGAATCGTAGCGGAGGCATATTTTATGGAAAACGATACTCAAAAGAATGAAGAACAGCTCGAAATGCTGTTGATGACATTGGAGGAAGTTCGGCATGGAATATGCCTGTTTCAGTCTGAAAATCAGGCAAAACGGGTCGCACTGATTCAAAAACGATTTGGAAAAGAAAAGGTTATCACGCACAATATCGCAGAGGAAGACGATGCGGTAGGAATGGTGAGCGCGCAGGATTTCAGGAGATGGGCGTCACAGTCGGAGGCAAACGTGGTGATCGTCTATAATATACAATTGTTAGGGATTCGGTTTGGAGATGAAGCCGTTATAGAGAAGCTCAACTTTATGCGGGATCAGATACTTGCAATCGGCAAATTGTTTGTGTTTGGTGTGTCGCATTATTTTCATCTGCTGCTCTCAAGAAATGCTAGGGATTTGTATTCTAGTATTTTATATCAATTTGCATTTCAGGATGCAGACGAAACAAGCAATGGACTGCGCAGCTATCATATGGCTGCGGTGTCCGGTGATGATACGCTTGCGATTGAACGGTACAGGGAAATAAAAGAGCGGATACAGAATTATAATGGAAAACAGGATAGTTCCATAGATCTGTCGTGTATGGATATCTGGAACCATGTGAGGCATGTACTGCCGTATGAGGAACGGGAGTTTATCAAACCTCTGGCGGAAAAGACTGAACAGCAGTATAAGGAAAAAGAAATAGGAATAAAAGATGTGGAAAATATCTGGATTCTGGCAGGCACATGGATTGGACTGGAGGAGTTTGATAGAAGTGTATTATGGTATGAGAGAGTGCGTTGCCTTGTGAAAGAAAAGCTGGGTGAGGAACATTTATTGTATGCAGATACATTGGTTGAGTATGCAAACTATTTTCAGGCAGTTGATGACTATATGGCGGGTGAAAAATTTTATGAACAGGCTATCCGAATCTATAGAGAAAAGAACATGGAATATACCACAAAAGGCAGGGCAGCTCTGATACAACGGGCTGCTGCCTGTCAAGCGCAGTTTAAATTTGCCGAGGCATTGGAAATTTATAGTAAATTATTAAATTACCAAAATGAAACATATGGAGAATACTATTATGGCAATGCAGAATTGTACAATGATATCGGAACCTTATATAGCATGCAGGGAGATTTGTCAAAGGGCTTATCTCATTATAAAAAGGCATTAGAAATACTTGAAATTACTGGGAAAAAATCAGAATTGCTCGCTTGTATATACAAAAATATATGTAGCGTTTATTTGAATGGTGGAAAAGGAAAAGAAGCATGGAAATATAGCAAGATGGCAAAGCGGGTTATAGAGGAGATATGCGATACAATATAGGGGCTGTCGGAAATTTTCCTACAACCCCATTTTATGCACAAACCTGTGCAATGGTACTATGCCGCAGACTACCGCATCAATTCCTCCATCTCATCAATCAGGCTGTCAAAGAGTTTCAGCGCCGCCTCGACAGGCGTCTTGGTGGACATATCTACACCGGCGTCCTTCAGAATAGAAACAGGGTCTTTGGAACGCCCAGCGCTCAGGAAGTTTTCTTTGTAAGCTTTCACCGCAGGGGCGCCTTCTTTTAATATTTTCTGGGACAGCGCGATAGCAGCAGAAAATCCCGTAGCGTACTGGTACACATAGAAGTTGTAGAAGAAGTGCGGGATACGCGCCCACTCCAAATCAATCTTCGCGTCGTGCACAATATCTTTTCCGAAATACAGGTCAATCAGCTCATGATATACTTTACATGCTGATTCCGAGTTGATGCTCTCGCCGTTCTGGACCATCTGGCTCATCTTTAACTCAAATTCCGCAAACATCGTCTGGCGGTAAAGCGTCGTCCGAAACTGCTCGAGGAAATAGTTAATCAGATAAGCGCGTTCTTTTTTGTCAGTGGTCTTTTTTAATAAATGCTGCATTAGCAGGGCCTCATTGCAGGTGGAGGCAACCTCCGCCACAAAGATCACATAGTCCGCATCGGCAACCGGCTGGTGTTTGTTGGAGAGGTAGGAGTGCAGGGCATGTCCCATCTCATGAACCGTCGTGAACTCACTGTCAAGATTGTCTTTGTAATTTAACAGCACGTAGGGATGGACGCGGCAGCCGCAGGAATATGCGCCGCTTCGCTTTCCGGTGTTTTCATAGATATCTATCCAGCGGCTGCGGAAGCCTTCGTCAAGCAGTGCCACATAGTCCTCGCCGAGCACAGCGAGCGCTTCGCGGATATTTTCTTTGGTCTCTGCAAAGGAAATGCTGCGCTCTGCGTTGGATACCACCGGCACATACAAATCATACATGTGAAGCTCGTCCACCTTTAACAATTTCTTTCTGAGGCGCACATATTTGTACATGGATTCCATATTTTCATGCACCGCTTCGATCAGGTTATAATAGACCTGCGGATTGACATTGGTCTGGTCGAGCGCCGCCTCAAGCGGGCTGTTGTACTTGCGCATTTTAGCGAAGAAATTGAGCTGTTTCATCTGTGCAGACAAGATTGCAGCAGAGGTATTTTTGTGCTCGTCATAGGTTTTGTACAGGGAATCAAACGCATCTTTTCTGACATTCCTGTCATAATTTTGCATCAGTGGAATAAAACTTGCATGGGTTACAGCAAGACGGTTTCCCTCGATATCTGACACGGACTCATACGTCATGTCCGCATCGTTGAGCAGACCAAAGATATCCTCCGGCGACTGTGCGAGGTCTCCTGCGGCAGCGAGAATTTTCTCCTCCGCGTCGCTTAGAATGTGCGCTTTTTTCCTGAGAATATCATTTAAACTTCTCTTGTATTGCAAGAGTGCTGGCTGTTTTTCATAAAAAGTATTCAGTGTCGCATCGGGAAGTTCAAGGATTTCGGGCTCTGCAAAGGACAGTGCCGAAGAAATCTCCACGCACACGCTCATTGTCTGGTCTTTGTATCCCTGATAGGTTGTGTTTTTGGTGTTCTCGTCCGCTTTTCGCAGCGCGTAGTTTGCAAATTTGTCCATCAGCACGAAGATGTCGTCCTGTAATTTCAGGAAGGCGAGCAGGCTGTCTGCACTCTTGCCAAGCTGTCCGCGGAAGGCTTCGATCTGCGGGAGCAGGCTCTTTACTTTTTCCAGATCTTTTTGCCACTCGGCATCATTCGCGTAAAGATCCTCCATAGCCCAAGTGTACTCCTTTGGCACATCACTGCGTTTTTCATAACTATTTTGTTGGTTGCTCATTCCATTTTTCTCCTTTATCAATCTTTTCATATTATAGTCTATCATTTTATCAGTCATTATGCTAGACTATTATGAAGAGAAATTTTAAGAAGTGATAGATTTTAATAAGGAACAATCCAATCAAAGGAGGGCGAAATGGGACTGCGGTTTTATATTGGCGCGTCAGGCTCCGGCAAGAGCTATCAGCTCTACAATCATATCATTCAGGAAGCAATGGCAAATCCGCACATGAATTATCTGATCGTCGTACCAGACCAGTTTACGATGCAGACACAGCTTGAGATGGTGAGGCGCCATCCCAACAAAGGAATTATGAATATCGACGTGCTCAGCTTTGGCAGACTGTCCCACCGTATTTTTGAGGAGGTGGGCGGCAACGACCGACCAGTGCTTGACGACACGGGAAAAAGTCTGGTGCTGCGGCGTGTGGCGGCAGGGCTGGAGGAAGAACTGGGTGTCATGAAGCGCAATATCCGAAAGCCCGGCTATATCAGCGAGGTAAAATCGGCGCTTTCTGAGTTTATGCAGTATGGCCTTGGCACAAAGGAGGTCGAAAAACTGTGTGAATATGCCGCGAAACGAAATGCGCTTGCCTTTAAATTAAAAGATTTGCACCTGCTATATGATGGGTTTCTAAAATACATCAATGAGCGCTACATCACGACGGAGGAGACGCTGGATTTGCTCAGAAAAGTGCTGCCGCGGTCAAAGGTTGTGAAGGGCAGCGTGATTGTCTTTGATGGATTTACTGGATTTACGCCTGTGCAGTACAATGTTATACAAGAGCTGATGTTACAGGCGCGGGAGGTGATTGTGACGGTCACAATGGGCGTGGAGGAGAATGCTTATTTGCAAGATGGAGAGCAGAAGCTGTTTCATCTGAGCAAAAAGACGATACACGACCTTGACCGTCTCTGCAAAGAAGCAGGCGTCGCGCGCGAGCCGGACGAGCGGATTACGGACACAGTGGTTTACCGCTATCGGGACAATGCTGGTCTGTCTCATCTTGAGCGTGCGCTGTTCCGGTATCCGGTTCAGGAATATAAAGGGACACAGGACAGCATACATCTCTTTGAAGCGTCTGCGCCCAAGGAGGAGCTGAGGCAGGTCTGTCTCGAAATCCGCAGGCTGGTGCGCGAGAAGAAGTATTGTTACCGCGATATTGCGGTGGTGACGGGTGATTTGGAGCGGTATGGGTTTCTTGCGCGCGAGATGTTTGGCCGCTTTGACATTCCGTATTATCTGGACCAGACAAACAAGCTGGTTTTGAATCCATTGATCGAGTTTATCCGAAGTGCGCTACTGGTGGTGATACAGGAATACTCCTACGAAGCCGTCTTTCATTTTCTGCGCTGCGGCATGGCAGGCGTGACGCCCGACGAGACAGACAGGCTGGAGAACTACTGCCTCACGATGGGAATACGGGGCAAAAAGGCATGGCAGAAAAAATTTACCAGACGCAAGAAGAAGCAGGAGGAGACTGCGGCTGGACTTGACGAGCTCAACGCCGTCCGCGAGCGGGTTGTCTCGATGTTAGAGCCGCTCATGCAGAAAAAATCAGAGAAAAAAGCGACAGGCAAAGAGCTGGTCAAGGCATTGTATGCGTTTATCGTCAACGCGTCCATCGAAGAAAAGCTCGAGGCGTATGAACAGTACTTTACCGAGCAGGGCGAGCTGGTCAAGGCAAAGGAATATGCCCAGATTTACCGGCTTGTCATGGAGCTCTTAGAGCAAATCTGCGGCCTTTTGGGCGAGGAAGAGCTGGAAATCAAGGAGTTTGCGGACATTCTTGACGCGGGTTTTGCAGAGATTAAGGTGGGCACGATTCCACAGACGGTAGACAAGGTCGTCATCGGTGATATCGAAAGGACACGTCTGTGCGAAGTGAAGGCGCTGTTTTTCATCGGTGTCAACGACGGCATTATTCCAAAGAGCGGTGGGACGGGCGGCATCATCTCAGACATTGACAGGGAATTTTTGCAGGAGTCGGAGTTTGAGCTTGCGCCCACACCGCGGCAGCAGATGTACATACAGCGCCTTTATCTGTATCTGATGATGACCAAGCCGACAGCGCATTTGTACCTGTCCTATGCCAAGGTGGATAATGAGGGCAAAAGTATCCGTCCAGCGTATCTGGTCAATACGGTGCAGCGGCTGTTCCCAGAGCTTGTGATTGAGCAGCCGCAGCTGCGTCCGATGGAGGAGCAGATGGAGTCGCCCACGGACACGCTCGCATATCTGGTTGGGCTGCTGCGTCGCTATGCGGCGGAGGAGATTGGAGAGGAGAGGCGGTTTTTTATCACACTTTATGACACGTATGTCAGAAATGAACGGTATGCACCCGTTTTGGAACAGATGCGCAAAGCTGCGTTTTCCTATCTTTCGAATGCAGATACGAACAGGCTTCCAAGAGAGCTTGCACGGCTTTTGTACGGACAGGTGCTGAAAAACAGTATCAGCCGCCTTGAAAAGTTTGCATCCTGTGCCTACGCGCATTTTCTGGAATACGGTCTGAGTCTTGAGGACCGTGACAAGTACAGCTTTGAGAATGTGGATATGGGAAATGTCTTTCACGCTGTCTTGGAAAACTTCTCCGACAAACTTGCCGAGGAGGGGTATACATGGTTTGATTTTCCCAAAGAGGTCGGAGAGCGGATTGTCGGCGCATGCCTTGAGGATTATGCAGTCTCCTACGGCGAGACCATCTTGTACAGCAGCAAACGCAATGAGTATATGATCACAAGAATGCACAGAATCCTGAACAGGACCGTGCTGACATTGCAGTACCAGTTGCAGAAGGGGGCTTTTACGCCGGAAAACTTTGAGCTTTCTTTTCAGATGACCTCTGATCTCAATGCGGTGAACATCGCACTCTCAGACGAGGAGCGAATGCAGTTAATCGGGCGCATAGACCGCGTGGACACCTGCAAACAGGAAGATAAACTGTATGTTAAGATCATCGACTACAAATCGGGCAACAAGAAGTTTGACCTTGCCGCGCTGTATTATGGGCTTCAATTGCAGCTTGTCGTGTATATGAATGCGGCGGTGGAGGTGCTGAAAAAGAAAAACAAAAAAGAAAAAAATGACACGCATGTCATTCCTGCCGCGATGCTCTACTATCATGTCAGCGACCCCATGACGGAGACTGACAAGGGAAATCCCGATATTTCTGAGATTCAGGCGGCGATCTTGGAGGAGCTGCGCATGACAGGCATGGTCAGCGATGACGAGGAGGTTATACAACTGCTGGACAAGGATTTTGATACCAAATCCTCTATTCTGCCAGTGGCAAGAAAGAAGGACGGCAGTTTTACAAAGGCGTCCTCCGTGCTCTCAGACAAGGATTTTGAGACGGTTTCGACGTATGTGAACCATAAGATTAAGGAGCTTGGCGTGTCGATATTAGACGGCGATATCGGGCTAAACCCCTATGAGCAGAAGGACGCGGACGCCTGTACCTACTGTGATTACAAGGGCGTGTGCGGCTTTGACAAAAAACTGGGCGCTAAGCTGGTACGGCATCTTGAGGACATGGAGCAGGAGGTTGCGATGGAGCGCATCAAACATAGTCTCGGCATAGACGAGCAGGAGGGAGACGGACAGGAATGGCAATGAATTTCACACCAGACCAGCAGCGGGTGATTGACACCAGAGGCTGTAATATTCTGGTATCGGCGGCAGCGGGCAGCGGCAAGACAGCCGTTTTGGTAGAGCGCATTATCCAGATGATAACTGACGATAGTCACCCTGTGGACATCGACCGTCTGTTGATTGTGACCTTTACTTCAGCGGCGGCGGCACAGATGCGCGAGCGCATCAGCAAGGCAGTAGCGCAGAAGCTAGAGGAGTTCCCGGAGAGTGAGCATTTGCAGAAGCAGACATCGCTGATTCACAATGCCCAGATTACGACGATTGACTCCTTCTGCCTGTTTGTAATCCGCAATAATTTTAACGAGATTGGTCTGGACCCCGCGTTTCGCGTTGCGGACGAGAGCGAGGTCAAGCTCATCGAGGCGGACGTGATGGGCAGGCTTTTGGAGGAGGCGCACACAGAGCCGACAGCGCGTTTTCTGCATTTCATTGAATGCTACAGCACAGGCACCAACGAGAAGAAGATAGAGGAGGCAATTTTGAGGCTCTATCACTTTTCGATGAGTTATCCGTTTCCTGAAAAGTGGCTGACAGAGCGCATGGAGGATTACCGGGTTGGAGAGCTTCATGAGCTCTCGGAGAAGAAATGGTTTCAGTGTGCGCTGGCATATATCCGCACAATTTTACAGGAGTGCAAAAACCGTCTGCATCAGGCGCTGGAGCTTGCGAACAGTGCAGGAGGCCCGATACAGTATGCGGACAATCTTGTGTCCGACGTTGGACTCATTGAAAAACTCCAGCGCGCGTCAGACTATGATGAGCTGTATGACCTGTTCACCTACTCGGCGTTTACGCGGCTTTCCGGGAAAAAAGCGGAGGGCGTGGACCCGGTGTTAAAAGAGATGGTCAAGGCGATACGCGACGAGGTGAAGAAAAATATTGCAGATCTCAAGAAGTTTTTGTTTCAGATTTCGGTGGAGAACACGCTGCGCGATATGGCAGCCTGTCAGGAGTCCGTCGAGGAGCTGGTATCGCTCACGCTGGCATTCAAGAAAATGCTCGACCAGTCCAAGCGCGACAGAAATGTGATTGATTTCTCAGATATGGAGCATTTTGCCCTACAGATTTTGTTAAAGTGCGGTGAGGACGGCAGGATTATACCGTCCAATACAGCGCTTGAGCTACAGGATTATTTTGAGGAAATCATGATTGATGAGTACCAAGACTCCAATGAAGTGCAGGAGCTTTTGCTAAAATGCATCTCCGGTGAGGACAAAGGGCGCTTTAACCGCTTTATGGTCGGCGACGTGAAGCAGAGTATCTATAAATTCCGTCTGGCAAGACCAGAAATTTTTATGGAGAAATATGACACATATGTCATGAATGATGCGCGCAGCAGCAATGTCAGGATTGACCTGAGCATGAATTTCAGAAGCCGCCGCGAGGTGACGGATGCGACAAACTTTATATGCAGCCAGTTGATGACAGCGAAGGTTGGCAATGTGGAGTATGATGAGCGGGCGGCGCTGTACGTGGGCGCAGCCTACCCGGAACCGGACAACACCGGTGAAAAAGACATATATCAAACCGAGCTTTTGATTGCCACGCCGGATTCTCTCGTATCACAGGAGACGCCGCAGGAGGGGGAGCGGGCGCTGCCCAAATATTCTGAGAAGGAGATTGAGGCGGTGATGGTGGCGGAGCGTATCCGCCAGCTTGTTGGAAAATTTCCAATCACAGATGCGGCTTCCGGGGAAGTCCGTCCGGCAAAATATTCGGATATCGTGCTTTTGTTCCGGGCGACAGCAGGCTGGGACGAGGATTTTAGAAGAATCTTGTCCGAGCGCGGGATTCCCGTGCATGTGACCAGCAGGGCAGGGTATTTTGAGACATTGGAGATACAGGGAATAGTCAATTTTCTGCGTGTGCTGGACAATCCGTTGCAGGATATCCCGCTCTTTGGGGTGCTCAAACTCCCATACTTTGGATTTACAGAGACAGAGATTGCCTACATACGGTGCTATGTGAAGGACGAAAAGAAGCCATTCCTATATGAACAGATACAATACTATTATGAGAGTGTACATGAGGAGGATAAAGTCAGTCAGGCGAAGCTGAAACGCTTTCTGGATATGCTTGCGGTGTACCGCCGCAAGGTTGCATACACGCCGATCAAAGAGCTTTTGCAGCAGTTGATTGCAGATACGTCCTACGACGCCTACGTCGGCGCTATGCCGGGCGGCGACCAGCGGATTGCCAACATCGGACTCCTGTTAGAGAAGGCAGGTGCGTTTCAGAATACGAGTTTTTACGGGCTGTTTCATTTTATACGGTATCTCGAGACAATACAGGAGCAGGAAGTAGACTTTGGCGAGGCTAATATTCTTGATGAGAATGCAGATGTGGTGCGCATTATGACGATTCATAAAAGTAAAGGGCTCGAATTTCCGATTTGCTTTGTCTGCGGGCTTTCTAAACAGTTTAACCAGATGGATATGCGCAAAAGCATTTTGATGGATGTAGAGCTTGGCATCGGCGTGGATTATATTGACCCGGAGCTGCGCCTGAAGCGAAAGACCATGCGCAAAAATGTGGTGGTACAGCGCATGAAGGAGGACACGCGAGGGGAGGATTTGCGTGTATTGTATGTGGCGCTCACTAGGGCGAAGGAGAAACTGATTCTGACTGGCTACATCAGCGATCTGGACAAAAAACTTGCCAACAATGTGTATCTCACGATGGAGTCTGCCGAGAAGCTTCCATACTCAGTCATGATGGGCGCAGTTTCCTACATGGATATGATACTTGCGGCGCTGATACGTCATACCTGTATGCAGGAGCTGCTCGAGGAGCGGGGCTTTGAATTTGCCAGACACCCGCTCCCCTATAAGGAGATTCCGATAGAGATTGCTCTGTACCAGCAGACGGAGAGTCAGGCAGAGCAGATCAGGCGCCAGCTCAAAGAACAGGGACGGTCAATTGCTCTGGAAGATGAGCTTTCCAGAACAGCAGCACACGCAGATGCCGCGCTCAAGGCAGCGTTTCAGGAAAAGCTGCACTATGTATATCCACATGCGGCTCTCGAGGGACTGACTGTCAAGACGACCGTATCTGAGCTTAAAAAAGCGTCTTACGGGGAGGCAGCCGCAGAAGCGGCAGAGCTGATCGTGCTGCCCAGAGAGCGCTACATACCAGATTTTGCGCTGGAAGAGATGCAGAAAATGACAGATGTGTCAGAATTAGAGCAGACAATGGGACATGCAAGAAAAGCGCAGTCCGGTATCCAGTACGGTACAGCAGTGCACAAGATTATGGAGTTGTTGTCTTTTTCGGAGAAATTCCACACGGAAAACAAACATCTTCTGGCGGACATCAAGAGCGAGCAGGAGAAATGGATTGCAGACGGGACTGTCACTGCGGACGAACTTTCCTGTGTCGGGGTGCACAAGCTTCGGGCATTTTTCCAGACCAGCCTGTCTCAGCGTATGATTGCGGCAAACGGGCGCAATGAACTATTCAAAGAACAGCCCTTTGTGCTTGGAATCAGTGCGGACCAGCTAAATCCGGGCTTTCCATCGACAGAGACCGTCTTGATACAGGGCGTGATTGATGTATTTTTCTATGAAAAGAATGAAATCGTGCTTGCAGACTACAAGACTGACCGGGTAAGCTGTAAAGACGAGCTAATCCAGCGCTACAAAAACCAACTGGATTACTATCAAAAAGCGCTTGAGCAGATTACGGGCAGGAAGGTGAAGGAACGATATCTGTATTCGTTTTATTTACAGGAGGAAATTTATGTTTAAATATATTTTATTTGACTTGGACGGCACGTTGACAGACCCGAAGCTTGGCATCACAAGCTCTGTACAGTATGCGCTGCGGGCGCTTGGCATTGAGGAGCCTTCGCTGGACAGATTAGAGCCGTTTATCGGGCCGCCGCTCGCAGACAGTTTTCGCGAATTTTACGGGCTGGAGGGGGAGCGGCTGGCGACGGCGATTGACAAGTACCGGGAGCGGTTTGCCACGCAGGGAATCTTTGAAAATGAAATCTATCCGGGCATTCCCCAAATGCTTGCAGACTTGAAGGCAAAGGGCAAAAAACTGGCAATCGCATCGAGCAAGCCGACGCTGTTTGTAGAGCAGATTTTAGAGCATTTTGAGATTAGAAAGTATTTTGACCATGTTGTCGGCAGCAATATGGATGGCACGCGCGGCACAAAAGTAGAGGTCGTTGAGGAGACGCTGCGCCAGATGCTTACGGTGGAAATGACGCCGGCGCAAAAAAGAGACGCGGTGGCGATGGTGGGCGACCGCAAGTTCGACATTGAGGGCGCGAGGGCGCATGGCATCACCTCGGTGGGGGTATTGTTTGGCTATGCACCGGAGGGAGAACTGGAGGAGGCAGGCGCGGACTATATCGTCAATTCAGTGAAGTCGCTGCAGGTTCTCCTGACGCTGCTGTCCTGACAATACAATGAATGGAGAGTTTGATGAGTGTGAAAAATTCAAAAAGACAGGTGAAAAAAATCCCAAAACGCACGACACTGCTGCAAAAGCTGGCATATATATTAAGACCCTTTGTCCTCTATATGCTGGTGAAAACGGCGGCAATGCTCCTGCTGGCAATGGCGGTTCCAGCGCTGCCCATCGCGGGAATTACCGCGTGGGTAGCGCGCAATTCGTATCCGCTCAGCGCGGTTGTGAATGGTGTGGCAAGTCTGGTGGCAGTCGGCTTTTTGCTGAAGGATTTTCTAATCGAGGCGAGTACAACCGGTGAGGTGGATATTGACAAGGGCATCTTTGGCCAGATGATTGCTTTTGTCCGGGCAGATTTATCAGAAAAAAGAAGATATAAGGCTGTACGCTTAATGCTGTGCATTTTTCTTGGAATCACGGCTTCGCTTGCGCTGAATATCATGGCAGAGCTGGCAGCGCAGATGTCCGCACCGGGCGGCAGCCTCCTTGACTCCGGGCGGTATGAGGCGGTGGAGGCAATCCAGTACTCTGTGCCTGTCGCAGCAGGCATTATTCTATATGGAATCATTTCACCAATTGTAGAAGAAATCGTGTTTCGCGGGGTTCTCTATAATCGAATTAGAAAGTTTTACAGTATGGCAGCGGCGGTAGGAGGTTCTGCGCTTTTGTTCGGAATGTTTCACGGGAATCTGCCGCAGTTTTTGTATGGTACGGCAATGGGCGCGATGATGGCAGTCTGCTATACGTATATTGGCTGTTTTGCCGCGCCGCTGCTGGTGCACATGTCCGCCAATCTCTTTACGTTCCTGATCTCAGGAGCGGCAGCGCAGACAGCAGTTTTGATTACTCCCTTTTGGTGTGTCGTGTTTACGGTCCTGTCAGCGGCGGTACTCTGGTGTATTGTCCATTTTTCAGAGGAAAACTTATGTTGATATAGTTTTTTCGATGCCCATATGCATACATAAAAACGCAGGTTGAATGCCTGCGTTTTTGCGCGTAGAAATAAATTTACGTATTGTACAGAGTCAGCGCGCCATGAGCTCAATGATTTCTCCAATATACATTGTGTGCAGGTCGCCGTCCTTGTACCACTTGGCAATCTCTGGCGAGAGGAACGAATCCTCCGCCAGCTTGACAGCGGACAGCTTGTGGCATAGGACGACAAAGCTGCCCTCGTCAATGAACGGAATCGAGAGCTTGTAATTCCATGTGAGTCCGGCTTCCGGAACCTTGTCACCGTCACGGCCGGAATGCGAACCGCAGTAATTGAGCGCCTCCCGGTATTCCTGACTCATAAATGAAATCGAAAAAAATTCTCCTTGATCGAGAAATTCCTTGGTGTATCTTGAGTCACGCACGAAAATGAAGGCAACATTCTTTCCCCAAAGAACACCGATGCCGCCCCAACTGACAGTCATGGTATTTGCTCTCTTTTTGGAACCGGCAGATACGAGCGCCCAGTCCTTTCCAAACGATTCAAATGGATTGATTTCCAGCATATCGACTGGAATCGGTTGAAAAACATGCATAATAAATTCTCCTTTTACAGTTTGTTGTTGACTATATTACTAAGTATACTATTGCAGCATGAAATTGACAACAAATTAACAAAAATATTCTGAGAAAATAGAACAGGAAAATGATTAAATAAATATATCTGGCTATTTTATGGCCGGAATTGTGGTTAAAACGATACGAAGGAGAAGGATGAAAAATTATGGCAAGACATGGAGAGAACATTAGAAAACGAAAAGACGGGCGCTGGGAAGGACGGTATCAGGTATACGATCAGGAGAAGCAAAAGAAAGTCTATCGGTCAGTGTACGCCAAATCCTACGAGGAGGTCCGCAAAAAACTCGAAAAGCTAAAAACAGGAATGCAGTTAAGGCAGACAGTAAAACAGGCGGGCAGCGCTTTGCCGGAGGAGACGAAACTGGACGACATTGCGCAGATTTGGCTGGAGGAAATCAAAGAAAAACGAAAGCCCTCCACTTATATTAAGTACCGGCTGCTTTACCGCAATCACATTCAAGCACTGTTTTGCGAGGCATATTTGTCAGATATGACAGACGCGTTTGTGCAGGAACGGATTTCCGGCCATTTTTCGGAAAGCGTACATAAAAGTGTTTACTGTATTCTGAATCAGCTTTTAAGGTTTGCGTCTGTGCGGTATGCATTCATCATGCCGGTTCTGAAAAGACCTGCACTCGACACGAGGAGCGCACCTGTCAAAGTGCTTGCAAAAAGCGAGCAGAAAAAGCTGATGGAGGTCATCTACAGCGGTATGGACTGCTTTAAGATGGCGGTGCTGATGTGCCTGTTTACAGGACTCCGGCTAGGCGAGCTGTGTGCGCTCAAATGGAGTGATATCGACTTTGAAAACAAAATCTTAACGGTTAACAGAACCGTACAGCGCCTGTATGCCGAAGGGCACGAAACCAAGACAGTTTTGACAGAGATGATACCCAAAAGTCCGTACTCCCAGCGTGAGATTCCGCTGTCGGGCGCAGCGTTGGAGCTGCTGATACGTTTTCAAAATGACAAGGAATATGTCTTTGGCGGCGACAAGCCACTCGAGCCAAAGCGCCTACAGTATCATTTTAAGAAATTATTAAAAGAGGCGGCGCTCTCCGACAAGCATTTCCATATCCTGCGCCATACTTTTTCGACAAACTGTATCGAAGGCGGGACCGATGTCAAAAGCCTCAGTGAAATCTTAGGGCATTCCGATGTCCAGATTACCCTGAACCGCTACGTACATCCGTCGATGGAAACCAAACGGCAGTATATGGATAACCTGCTGGGATTTTATGGACAGATTCAGGGGCAGGTGGGGTAAAACCGCTCGACTTTATGGTGCACAAATGATACCCTATAGTTGATTCAATCTAAGAATCATCTATAGGGTACTTTTTTGTGCACAAAAAAATTCGCAGATTCGGACAGTCTGCGAAAATCTGACAAAGTATTTTTGGGAAGAAAAACACTTAAATTCTGCTTTTACATAATTCTATATCGGTATCAGTTTAACATAACTTAACCCCGATGACAATTCTTTTTTACAAATTCTTTTATATTTTTCGCCATTTTTTGAGAAACAAAGAAAATATCTGGATTACAACGTGATTTCAGGGTCAGTTTCGGGGTCAAAAATCATACGAAGGAAGAGGAGTCATAGCGATGGCAAGACATGGAGAAAACATAAGAAAAAGAAAAGACGGGCGCTGGGAAGGGCGTTTTATGGCATTTAATAAAAAGAAGGGAAAAAGGGCATATCGTTCCGTTTATGGGCAGTCGTATGAGGAAGTGCGCATGAAAATGACCCTGCAAAAAAATCTACTGCAAAACCATTTGGCGGAGACACAAGCCCGATCAGATATCCGCTGTTCAATTCTTGTTTCAGAGTGGCTAGAAGAAGTCAAGAGACAGAAAAAACAATCAACCTATCTTAAATACAGCGCAGTTTACCGCACACACCTTGCACCCTTTTTGCAGAACGCCGCGCTTTCTGAGCTTACAAATGCCTTTGTGGCGGCAAACCTCTCGGCCTATCTGTCGGACAGTGTGCGCAAAAGTGTCTACTGTGTGTTAAATCAAATCTTAAAATATGCTTCCAGACAATATGCCGTGGCTGTCCCTATTCTAAAAAGTACAACTATGGATATCAGAAAAAAGACAGTGCGCGTACTTGCCCAGAGTGAACAGAAAAGACTGCTTCGTGTGCTGTACCATGATACAGATCTCTTTAAACTGGCACTGCTGGTATGTCTGTTTACAGGACTTCGCCTCGGCGAGCTCTGTGCCTTAAAATGGTCTGACATTGATACCGACAGCAGAATGCTCATGGTCACAAGAACCGTGCAGCGTCTCCCCGTCGATGGAAAGAAAACCAAGACAGCTTTGGTGGAGACACCGCCTAAGAGTGAGAGCTCGCGACGAGAGCTTCCCCTTTCAGACACCGTTTTTTCTCTTTTGATGCAGTTTCAGAAAAAGCAAGAATATCTGTTTGGTAACGATAAGCCGTTGGAGCCAAGAACATTACAAAATCATTTTCAGAAGCTAATCAAAGAAGCGGCATTGGAGGATAAAAATTTCCATATGTTGCGCCATACCTTTGCCACAAACTGTGTTGAGGGTGGTATGGATGTCAAAAGTCTCAGTGAGATTTTGGGGCATTCCGATGTACAGACCACACTGCGGCTCTACGTGCATCCGTCAATGGATACCAAGCGGCAAGGAATGAATCAGATTGCGCAGTTTTACGATCGTATTCGGGGTCAGAATCAGGGTCAGGCTGTTTCATGATTTCTTGATATGCAGAGTTATGGACAGATTTTCGCAGACTGTCCGAATCTGCGAAAATCTACCCCTTTATACATATTTATATCTGAAAAATAGTTTTTACGCCACGGTTTTTGTGTGAAACAGTAACAAGTTCAGAAGGATGGGAGAACATGTCACAAGGACAGACGATGACCAAAACAATCTGGCAGTACAGCGAACCACTGCCGGAGGAGACAATGGCATTTCTGAGAGGAATCGCATTGGATTACAGTAAAGTGAAAAATTACACATACAAAAGATATTCAGGCATCAAAAGTCTGGACAGGCTGACGCCCGCATATGACATTATGGGAGAAGTGCGTAAAAGCGGGTTGAGAACGCAGTTGGGACTGCCGTCGGCGTATTTTTCACCAGCTATTGTAGATGCAGTAGCAGACATCAAGGGTATGTGGGGCATGTTAAAAAACAAACTTGGAACGCTCATCACAGCAAATGAGAAGCTGAGTGACGACGACAGAATCTATTTGAGAACTGTCATGCGGCTGGATAAAATTTATGCCGCAGTTTTGAGGCATGAACACTATGAGATGCCTAGAAAAGCAGAGGGGTTAGCGATTGATGTAGAACAGCTGAATAAACTTTTGTGTAGACTCACACGGAAATATCTGACAAAACTTGAGGTGGGCAGCATAGATTATTTTAGCATCGCATCATGTGGGTACGCCTACAGAGATGGCGCTATATTTCTTTCTTCGAGGACATCGGGGCAGAGAATTGCGCTTCCGCTAAAGGATTCCAATGTCTGTAAACGTCAGATTCGGCTCTGTATTCGTGAAGGCTATGCTGCACTTGCACTACCAGTGGAAACCAAGGTGAAAAGACATGATGATTACAGCAACACTGTGTACATTCACATAGGCTATCAGGATATGTTTACACTGTCAAATGGGGCGGTTTACGGACAGGATTTGGGCAGTATGACATCTGTGGAAACACAGCGGCTGACAGACAAAAACAGGGAACGTGCCCGGCTGCGTGCAGTGTATCAGAAAAGTATGGAAGCAGGAGATACAAAAAAGGCAGATACCATGACAGTCAACAATCTTGGGACAGAGAAATATGACAGGCGCAAGGATAAAGAGCGGGCAAAGACAGAAACCTTTATCAATACAGAGATTAATAAAATGCTTGCTCAAGAGAAGCCAAATAAAATAATTATCACCAGACCTGTCATGATAAATAAGACAAAGTTTGCATCCAAATCTGCCAACAGAAACAGGACAAGAAGCTTTAATGGATATATTCGGGAGCGGTTATCTTACAAGTGCCAAATCCATTCAATTGAGTTGGTCGAAATTAATTCAAAAGGAACAGGAAGTATATGTTCCTGCTGCGGCGCAGAAGGAGTAAGAGCACAAGAGGGGTTCAAGTGTTTAGCATGTGGCTATGAAGCCACGATATCTCTCAATGGTGCGAGAAATATTGAAAATAAGTTTCATGATTACAATTAATCAGAAGTTAATCCATATCACCCTGAGAATAAATTACCTGTTTTTATGAGTGATTTTACCCGGCGTACTGTACCGGAGGCATTTAATAAAGTGCTGCTGGTACAGTGCACCAATCAGGATCACAGGGGAGTATGTTAACAATATCGTGGGCAGTTGTGAAGGATTGTCCACCAAGGCAGACAAACGGCATTACCTGAGTCACATGCGTGGCTTTCCGATATGCCAAGACCGCAGCCTTATGCGGAGCGAAGCCAGATTTTCCTGATCTGAAATGGATTGGAAATCTGACAGGCAAAGATGCCCGGCTAATTCTTATGATAATAAAAAAATCAAAAAAGAGTAAACAGGAGTGTGAGATGAGAGAGGCGCAGAGACAACAGGCAGAGACACTATTGACCCAGATGGAAGAAGCGCATGATCAGATCAGAGCGTATCTGGAAAAGGGCAGTGTCCAACAGGCGATGGAATTGCTAGAGGACTGTCAGACTGGCGGATACACGCTCGGCGCATTAATTGAAAAGACAGAGGGCGAGGGAAATCCAGTTATTGAACTGTTGGAAGAATATTGTGAGCTGGTTTACCAGATATATGAGGGACTGTCAGCAGACAGCATCAAAATAAACGCCAACAAGCGGTATAAGGTCCTGAGACAGAAACTGATTAAAATTGAAAACTTTTTTCGAGTGCATGTACCACTTAGGAAAGAGGCAGTTTTCTTACCATACAAAGCAAGCATGTGGGACAGCTTGGAAAGTGTGTGGCAGGCGGCGAATGAAGATGAGATGTGTGATGTATACGTAATTCCGATACCATATTATGATAAAAATCCCGACGGAAGTTTTCGAGAAATGCATTATGAAGCCGACCAGTATCCCGACAATGTTCCAATCACAAGGTATGACGCGTTTGATTTTAAAGCGCATCAACCAGATTTGATTTTTATTCACAATCCGTATGACAACATGAATTTTGTCACAAGTGTCCACCCGTTTTTCTTCTCAGAGAATCTAAAGAAATTTACAGACAAACTTATCTACATTCCATATTTTGTTCTCGGAGAGCTAAAAGCAGATGAGGATGAGAGGATAGAGGGCATGAAGCATTTCTGTACAGTGCCCGGCGTCTACAACGCAGATCAGGTAATCGTACAATCAGAAGATATGCGGCAGGTCTACATCAAAGTTTTGATGGAGGCAGCCAATGATCACAGCGATGCAGCGCGCCGATACTGGGAGCGTAAGATTCTGGGACTTGGTTCACCCAAGTTTGACAAGGTGGCAGCTACAAAGCGGGAAGAATTGAATATACCCGAAGAGTGGCTTAGAATCATTCAAAAACCAGATGGAAGTTGGAAAAAGATTATCCTTTATAACACAGGTATCGCAGGGCTGCTGGCACACAATGAGAAGATGCTGGCAAAGATGAAGTATGTGTTTCGCGTCTTTCATGAAAATCAGAATGAAGCAGCGCTGCTTTGGCGCCCACATCCCTTGATTGAAAGCACGCTAATCAGTATGCGGCCGCAATTGTGGGAGGCATACGCGGCAATGCGCTGCCAGTACCTGACAGAAGGCTGGGGAATCTATGACGACAGTGCAGAGCTAGACAGGGCGATTGTACTCAGTGATGCGTATTATGGCGATCACAGTAGTATCGTGCAGCTATACCAGCAAACCGGGAAACCAATCATGATGCAGAATGTGGAGATTACAGAATAAAGTAAGGCATATCTTTTTTTGTTGAAAAATATAGAGAATGTACACAGAAAACAGGAGGGTTGACAACATGTCAGAGCAGAAGGAGAAAAATAATGCCAAAACAAAAATTATTATCATTGTAGTCATTATTGTAATGTTAATTATCATTGGCGTTTTGGGTGTTGTGATCTATCAGTTAATAAATAAGGCAGATGAAAAACAGAAAGTGGAAAGACAGGTATCGGAGGGATTGATCGTTGATGAGAATTACGACAAGAAAGCGGCGGAGGCGCGATTTACGACGGATATGAATATGGTCTGGACATTTCCGTCCGGAAGTGCAGTTTCTACAAATGCACAGATCGGAAATTCTTCAGCCAATATGTATGAATGCTACTTTGAAGTTTATCTTGATGATGAAGATCAAACATTGCTGTACAGCTCACCGGTACTTCCAGTGGGTAAGAGCATTAATAAGCTACAGTTAGACCAAGTATTGCCAGATGGTTCATATGATGCGGTCTGTACATTTCATCTTTTGGATGATGAAAATCCAGATAAGGAACTGGGAACCGTATCATTTCGGGTGAGTCTGATGTTTATACAACCATAAAAGAGATACAAGTGGTATGTACGCGGATAAATGCAGATAAGACGGCAGATATTATCATGTGTTTTCCGCGATATACATAGATAAAACGCATAATACAAGGAGGTATTTTAATTATGACATCTAAAACATTTAAAAAAGCGGCTGCTTTGGCACTGGCAACAACTCTTTGCGTACCAGCTTTCTCTACAGTAACACTTGCTCAGGGAGGTACATTTGATACATCATTTGATGTTTATGCTCCCAAGCTTACTATTCAAGTTCCATTAGATGCAAATATTCAGGTGAATCCGTTGGCTGACAGCAGTGCGACGACTGTTGGAAAATTTGAAGTTGCATCGAATAGTATTGACATCTGGAATGCATCTGTAGATGTAGAAAATGATAAGGCGATTCCAGTAAATGTTACAGTGCAGGCACAGATTACAAACAAGGGTGAAGGCGTTATCACAGAATATAATACTTTTACAGCAGATAAGACATCTACTGTAAAGAAGATCAACTTAAATCTGTCACAGGCAAAGACAGCGGCTGCAATTGATGTCAAAACAGGAGGAACAGCAGCATTTGATTCAGAACAGAAGTTAGATTTGACACAGTATGCAATCAAGACACAAGCAGATTACTCTGCACCTACACAGTCAGTTCCAATTACAGCATATGGTTCAAAGATTTCTATTGACATTGCTGGACCTACAACTGATGATACTACAAATACAGGTGCAACTTTTTCAACAACTGCGGCAGATGTACACGCTACAATTGGTTCTTTCGCAGTTACAGGTTCAGCAAATATCGGCGCTGATTGGAAGGCAGATGATATTGCAGTTACTATGGTATATGATGTAAAAGCAAGTCAAGCGTTATCAATTACACCGCTTGTAGTGACGACAGCACCTACATTTAATTCAGCAAGCAAGACCGATGTGACAATTGAGGTTAAGAATGTAGGAGAAGCTACTGTATTGGGCGTAGCTCTTCATGATGAAGCAATCACACCTGATGATGTTATTTTTGAGGGCGCTACAATTACATATGCTCCTGATTCTACCACACCAACAAAGACAAATGCGACAATCACTATTAACAAAGACGATGCTACTTTAGATGCTCTGGGTAAGCTGGTTGCAACAAAAGCGACACATGACATAGCAGTTGTATTGTCAGATGGACGTGTAGTTGTAACGACATTAACAGTTAGCTAAATAATTTATAATTATTTATAAACACAAACAGGCGTATCTGCCGCGCCTGTTTGGTTTTATATATAGGTCCAACTAGACTTCGATGGCGTTTATATTGCACAGTGAATAGTGGCGGGAAAGAGGAGGATATGATGCAGAGAATTATGGCATTGATGCTAAGTGTAGTATTGCTGAATCAGAGTGTCAGCATGTTAGAAGAGATATCTCCGGCGGAAACAGGTGCAGAACTGAAGCAGACAAAGGCTTCAGAAGAAAATGAACTTGTAAGCACCGAAGAACATACAGCAGAAATATCTTCGGAAAATGATACAGTAAGTATAGGGGTAAGTCAGGAGGAGACAGAAGCGATCAGTCATTCAGAGATGGTGAATGAAGATAGTACAAGCCAGACGGACACAAATACCCAAGAATCAGTTGAGCTACCCAAAGACAACAAAGAAGAAAGTGAACAAGCAACTACAATATTGGAAGAAAGTACAAGTCAGACAAAGGAAAGTGAAGAAGGAACCACGGAATCAACAAAAGAGAATGAAGAAGCCACAGAACCAACAATAGAAAGTGAAGAAGAAACTGAAGAACTAACAAGTGAAGAAGAAAGCGAAGAATCGACAGCAACAATCGAAACAGAAGGCACAGCGCTGCCAGATGAAAATAAAGAAGAAAGTACAGAAATAACAGAACTTATAGAAACTGTATCAGAAACAGAACAGGTTTTTAATGTCTCACTCCCCGCAAGTACGAATGCATATTTAGACCCGGGGAATTTAAGTGGGAAAGGACAGATTTTTTCAGATCAATATACTGTAGAAAATTATGGAAATACAGATATCGCAATAAAAATTAAAAATATAGAAATTCACTATAACACGACAAAGCATCAATATAAGTTTTCATCGGATACAATTACAGAAAATTATTCTACAGAAAAGAAATTGAATGTAGAGCTGGTTTGGAAAAATGAAACAGAACACACAGAAACAGTATTGAATGTGATGGAAGGGGCGCCAGATGAGGAGGTTTTGCTGTTAAAAGCAGCAGCGTATGATGAGAATAATGAATTTATTGCGCTAAATCCGGGAAGTACAGGTGTGTTTTATTTTACAGGTACAATGAATGCGAACACGAATATTGAATGGGAAGCTGGTGATATCGTTGTCAGCTTTGATTATGAGATTGTCTGCGCAGAAGAAAATTACGTTCGTGAGCAAACGGAGGATATAGAGAACTCCAGTGAATCGACAGAAGAGGAACAGGAAACGCTGACAGAGTGTACGAACACGAATACGGAAGAACAGGAAACAATGACAGAGTGTACAGAAATAAATACAGAGGATTCCAGTGAAGCAATAAAGGAGACACAGGAGCCACTGACAGAAAATACAGAGAATAATATTGAAAAAGACAGTGTGAGTCAGGAGTGAAGGATGAGTACAGCACAGGATGAAAAAACCATTTTCGTGACGCGGTCATCAATGCCTCCATATGAAGAATATATAGAGGCGATCAAACCATTGTGGGACAGTCGTTGGCTGACCAATATGGGAAAATATCATATTGAGCTCGAAAATGCGTTAAAGCGATATCTTGATGTGCCTGAATTATCACTTATGGTAAATGGGCATATGGCATTAGAAATGACAATACAGGCATTTGGATTTGCAGAAGGCTCCGAAGTTATTACAACGCCGTTTACTTTTATATCAACAACACATGCAATTGTACGCAATCGTCTACAGCCAGTATTTTGTGATGTAAAGGCAAGTGATGGGACAATTGATGAGACAAAGATCGAAAATTTAATAACAGAGAAAACAGTGGCGATTTTACCAGTTCACGTATATGGAAATGTGTGTAATATAGAGGAAATTCAGGAGATTGCAGAGAGATATAATCTCAAAGTGATTTATGATGCTGCACATGTATTTGGCGTGAAATATAAGGGAAAAGGAATTGGAGCTTATGGAGACGCATCTGTATTCAGTTTTCATGCCACAAAAGTATACAATACCATTGAAGGGGGAGCAGTGGCTTTTTCACAGCATGAGCTCTATGAACGTTTGTATAATCTCAAAAATTTTGGGATTAGAGGAGAAGAACTCGTGGTATCCGTTGGGGCAAATGCGAAAATGAATGAATTTGCTTCAATTATGGGGTTGTGCAATTTGAAACATATAAATACAGTGTTTACGGAGAGAAAAAAATGCTCAGAACTGTATAAAAAAGATCTTGAAAGGATAAAAGGGCTTCGCTTTTTAACAGGAAATGAGAGTGCAACAAAAAATTATGCGTACTTTCCAATCTTGATTGATGAAGATTTTGCATTGAGCAGGGATCAATTGTACAACTGTCTCAAACAAAAAAAAATCTATTCACGTAAATATTTCTATCCATTAACGTCAGACCAAGCGTGTTTTAAAAATAAATATAAAAAAATAAGGTTGGACGTAGCAAGGTATTTGTCAGCTAATATTATTGTATTGCCTTTATACGCAGAAATGGAAACAGGGGATATTGAGCGAATCGTGCAAATAATAAGGGATTGTGGACAATAAGGATATAAGAACTTAAAGAGGGAATGAGGATGTCACTAGGAGCTATGCAGCCGTATTTATTTCCGTATTTAGGATATTTTCAATTGATGAACTGCGTGCAGACATATCTATTCTGCGGTAATCTTCAATATATAAAAAGAGGTTGGGTAAACAGAAACCGAGTATATACTGATTTTAAAAAAAATGAAATAGGTTATTTTACCTTTTCTGTTGCAAAAGATGACTATAGAAAAAATATTAATCAAAGATATTACAGTAACTTAAAGAAAGACTGTGATAAATTGAGAAATATTCTTTTTCAGAATTATAAAAGGGCACCGTATTTTGAGGAGGCATATTGTGTAATTGACAAAGCGCTGCGGTTTGAAAACGAGAATGTTGCGTATTTTAACATGAATGCATGTTATATTATCGCCAAATATTTAGGGATAACAACCAATATAACATGTACTGATATTATAGAGGATGAAGCATTTAGAAATAAATTTTATGATTTGGAATATGAACAAAGAGTGATTTTTCTGTGTGATTATTTTGGTGAAAATTATTATATTAATGCAATTGGCGGGCAGCATATTTACTCATATTCATTTTTTAAGAACCATAGAATAGAATTAAAATTTTTATCAACAAATGATATAGAATATAGGCAATATAATAATGGATTTCATAAAAATCTATCAATAATTGATGTATTAATGTTTAATCCAAGAGAGACTGTTTATCAAATGTTACAAGCGTATAGTTTGGTTGAGAACTCGAACAGAATATAACATTAAAACAGAAAGGATTTGTAATTTTGGCAGAAATCAAAGAAATATTTTATAAGGATGTTTTGAAGTACGAAAATGAATTAAAAAACTTGATAAACATGACTTTGTTAGAAAATTATCGAGAATTATATACAGATAAATTATTTGAATGCTTTTATGAGAGCTTGATAAAATATAGTTTGGATGGAAGTGCTGTATTGTTAGGAGCATTTGAGAAAGATCAATTGGTTGGTTTTCAATGGGCACATGAAAGAATGTTTTTAGAAAAAAGAAGAATGCATAGCTATATGATTGCTGTTGAACTGGAATATCGTAATTGTCATATTGGCAGTGATTTACTTAGCAAGTTGGAAGAAGTTGCAGTTTCCAGAGGAATATGTGAAATAGAAGCAATATGCAAAGCTAATAATCCTATAGCAGTTAATTACCATTTGCATAATGCATTTCTGATAGAAAGTTATAAGGTTGTAAAAAATTGTGGGAGTAAGGCTATATAATGAAAATATTGTTATACGGTTTAGGAAAAATGACTGAACTAAGAAGAATTAGAAATAGTAGGTAAGATTATTTTTTATCTATTTTTTAGACGGGAGCGGAATATGACAATGTATAGTGAAAAAGTCTTTCTATCTGCGACATGTGGTGTAAATATTGATGATGAATATATTCTATGGGCTGAAAGCTTAGATGGAGACTTATATAAATATGATTTAATACGTGAGAAAAATGAATTTGTGAACTCTCCAAAAGCGGCAGGGCATTATGGAAAAGCGTTCAGTTGTATGCTAAGACATCAAGAAAAAATATATATGATAGCGCTGACAGATGCATACGAGATTATGGAATACAATATTAATACACATCAAATACAATTGAAATATCAGAATATCAAGAAAAAGGTTGAAATATTTAATTCTTTTTTCATTGAGGATAAAATTTATTTGTTTCCAAGTTTTTTAGATGAGGATGTGTGTATTTACTCGTTGAAAGAGGACAGTGCTGAATATATTCGGTGGGACAATATATTGCCAAGTAGCAATTGTTTTTTGAGGGAAAATGTTGTGAATGTCAGTCAACATGCAAATAAGTTTTATGGTGCGATATGGAATACTCCATACATATTTAGACTAGAGATGACACCTAAAATAATCTGTGAGATGACAAACTTAGGAGAAAGTTATCATACTGAAGGTATTATCGCATCTGAGAGAGAATTGTATATTACTTTGATGGAACGAAAAGGAGTTCTTTGTATAAGACAAGATGGAAAGATTGAAGAAATTGACTGTCTTGAATCAGTACAAGATAGCGAGTCCAATAAAATTCCATATATTATGACAATCATATACGAACAGCAGATAATATTATTCCCCGGGGAAGGTAATAATCAAATACGAATTATTAATAGGCAAACGAATAAACAAACAGTGTTATCTTATCCAGATTGTTTTCGAAGAAGGCAGTCTGGCAGGCTTTTTTGGAAACCTATTTTATATAAAAGTAAATTAATATTGCTACCTTTTTGCGGAAATGGAATGCTAATATTAGATTTAAATAATTATCAAATCACTTATAAAAAATGGAAGAATAAAGATTTGGAGAGTTTTATCAAAAAAATTTCTACAAATGCATTGTTTGATAGTAAAAGAAATAAAGGACAAAATCTAGGAGAATGTATCTACCATCTTTTAGGTTCATAATAGAAACGGTTTAGGCATGAGCGGAGGAAAATACGATGAAGGTTTGCAAAATGGGATTGGAGAGTATTTGGATTAACCATGCACAGGGAGAAGTTAGAATATGTGGATGGACTGGTTATAATTTGGGAAATTTGCAGGAATATTCCATCGAGGAATTGTGGCATGGAGATAAGGCACAAAAGTTTCGTGAATCTATGCTAGATGGAAGTTATCGTTATTGTAATTGTCAGGATTGCCCATATATGGTACATGATGAAATGGAATCAATGATGGTGGAATATGTTGTGCCTGAGTATCCTAAGATGTGTAGTTTGTCATATGAGGAGCAATGCAATTATTTATGTAAGTTTTGTAGAAAAGAGCATTACCGCATTCAGGATAATGAGAAAAAGTATATTGATAAAATTGAAAGCGAAGTGCAAAAATTTATAGATCAATTGGATACAATTGCCGCAAACGGTGTAGGGGAATTATTCTGTAGTACAAGAACAATAGACTTATTGGGCAGAATAGATACCGACAGAAAATTAAATGTTATTTTAGAAAGTAACGGTTCTTTGTTTAACAGAAATAATTGGGAAAAAATTAGTAATCTCGGAAAATATAATCTTACTGTTGCTATTACTGTGCATAGTTTTTGTGAAGATACATATCAATTTCTTTCAGAAACAGATTTATCTATTCAAACTGTGCTTGACAATTTGCATTTTGTACAAGAGCTTCGAGACCAGAACATTATAAATTATTTAGAGATAGCTAATGTCACATGTGAGAGAAACTTTAGGGAAATGCCAGAATATGTACAAAGATGTCTGACAGAGTTTAATCCAGACAGGATTAGATTGAGATTTTTTGCACCATATAGAGTAAGTGATGCTTCAATAGAATGGTTTTATGACATTAGAAATCCATACCATCCATATTATAAAGAATTTGAAAGAGTAATGAGAAATCCTATATTTGACAATCCTAAAGTATGGAAATGGCAAGGGGATACAACATCAAATATAGGAGAGCATCCATATATAGGAGAACATAAAAAACTAGGGATTATTGGCAGAATATTAAATGTAGAAAATTGGGATGTAAAAATGAAAAATTGGATGGAGGCTCATTCTATAAAAAGCTTTTCATTATATGGTCTTAGCAATGCATGTAAATGTATGATTAGGGTATTGGAAAATACAAGTATTGTGATTGATCATATCTATGATAGCAACCCTGAAAAAGAAATAATATATTTAGGATATAAAATTCATGCACCTGAAGAAATTTTGCCTAATAGTGATGCGATCATTATTATGTCGGTATGTGATGAGGAGATTCGAATAAAATTGCAGAATGTCAAATATATGGGAAAAATTTTCCATATAGAGGATGTATTAGATGAATTCAAAAAATATTGATGTTACTATTTTATGCATAACATACAATCATGAAGCCTATATAAGAGATGCACTGGAAGGAATTTTACATCAGGATATTGATTATAACTATGAAGTTATAGTGCATGATGATGCTTCGACAGATAAAACACCTCAAATCATTCGAGAATATGAGAACAAATATCCTGATAAAATACGGTGTATTTACCAAAAAGAAAATCAATACAGTGCAGGAGGTGCAAAACGCATTCTGACACAAGTATTCAATCTATGCAGAGGTAGATATATTGCTTTATGTGAGGGAGATGATTTTTGGATTGATGATCATAAACTGAAAATTCAGCTCGATTGGATGGAAAAGCATACCAATTATTTCATGACAGCACATAATGCATTGAGAATGGATTATACACAGAATACACTACGAACAATAAATCCATATACACAGGAAAAAGAGATCTGCCCAGAGGAATTGATCATGCAATACAATGGGAATCTGCCGACTGCAAGCATAGTTATAAGAGATGATATCAGAAACATTGAACCCTTTTTTTGGGATTGCGGCATAGGGGATGTTCCAATGCAGCTTTATAGTATGATGGAAGGAAGGATATACTACTTTGATAGGATTATGTCAGTATACAGACATAAACATTGCGGTTCATGGTGTGTTGATACATTGGGAATTGACAAAGAAAAGCTAATCATACATTATGCAAAGATGATAAGGTTTGCTCATGAGTATGATAGTTATACAAGCAAGAGATTCAGTATATATTTGCATGAGCTGACACTAAATTGTCTGGCATCAATCTTGTATCAATGTAAAGATTTTTCCGTTTCAGAGTTTAGATATAAGATACAAATGCTTCTTGATAAACAAGAAGAAAGTCTGCGAGAATATCTTTGCGATATTGCAGAGGCGTATGAACAATTTTATAGTGAAAATTATATTTCTGCAAAGATAAGGGATTTTATAGATCGTTATCAACGGTTGTATATATGGGGAACAGGGAACTTTGGGACAAAATTAGCTCAAAAATTCAAAGATAATGATATCGGTTATGCTGGGTTTGTCATCTCTGATGAAGTGGAGATGGACAAGGAGTATATGGAGCGTCCGGTGTATCATATATCTGATGTGAAAAATACAGTTGAGGATATCAGTATTATCGTTGCGGTAAACAGATCATTATGGAGAAAGCTCAGACATCAATTAGAAGATCAAAGTAATATAAAATATTGCTATATGTTATCTATTTAGGAATACAACAGGGAGATGAAATGGAAGAATTAATCAGCGTTATCGTACCCGTTTATAATATTGAACCATACTTAGAAAGATGTATTGATTCTATCATTAAACAGACTTATAGAAAGCTTGAAATTATTCTTGTTGATGATGGTTCTATAGATCAAAGTGGAACAATCTGTGATGCGTATGAACAAAAGGACGACAGGGTATTCGTAATCCATAAGAAAAACGGAGGTTTATCTTCTGCGAGAAACAGCGGATTGAAAAAGGCAACAGGCGGCTATATAGGTTTTGTAGATGGAGATGATTTTATCTCTGAGGATATGTATGAAACATTGATTCATTTTATGAAGGAGGATATTGACATAACATGCTGTGGAAGAACGTATATTCTTCCAAAACAAAAAAGAAGAGAATATTGTTTGAGCACCGCTATCAAATTTTCCAGACTCGAGGCGATGGAGGAAATGATTTTGTCGAGAAGGCTCAGTCCCTCCGCCTGTACAAAACTCTTTCGCAAAGATTTGTTTGAACAGATACAGTTCCCAGAAGGAAGGATTTGCGAGGATATTATTACAGTTTATCAATTGATCAAAAAATCAAGAAATGTAGTTCATACAGGACAGGCAAAGTATTTTTATTGTTATAGAGAAAATAGTATTTCTCATAAAGCGTTTTATCCTCAAAGAATGGATTATGTTTTATTTATGAAATGGATTTATGTGGATGTGTGTAAAAATTATCCAAGGATTTCATTGCAGGCGGAAGCTGGGTATATTGTGAGCTTGATAAATATGATGGAAAATATACAACAAAGTAATTTAAAGAGTGCATATGATGATATCCGAAAAAGGCTGAAAAAAGTAATTGGAAAATTAGCTGTTTGTGGAATCTGCAATCCATATATTAGTAAAAAAATGAAAAAGAAAATTATTAGAAGTATTCTTGGCATGAATATAGGGGGATAACATGAAAATAGCGGTATTGGGAGGATTAAGATACATCAAAGAAATAAAAGAACTGTTTCGAGATGGTGTTGATATAGATTTTTGGATTGATAATTCTCCACATCTGTCAGGGAAATTGATAGAAGGAAAGAGGATTTATTCACCGTATGATTTTCCAAAGGACAGAATTTCGTATATTGTAATTTTTATAGATGCTTATAAAGTAGTCTGTCATGAATTGATTTGCTTGGGAATAAACAAAGAATGTATTATCAATTTTTCCGATATGACATGTGAGCTCTCTTGCTATGAAAAAATTTTTGATTTGGAAATAGCGGACAAAATTCGAATCAAAATGAAGCTAGATTTTATGGAGCGAAGAATTTGCGAGCTGGAGCGTGCAAGGAAATCTTTTGAACAGAATTATATATATGAAGCAGCAGACTTACTTCAGAAACGCAGTATTTTATTACCGCATATATATGATGTAGCGCAAACGTGTGAAAAGCTTCTTGTGGATCAGTGTTCTATGAGTAGGTATGGTGATGGAGAATTTGAGATTATTTTTGGACATGCCAAAGACGTGTATCAGGGAAATCATGAAGGGTTAGGAAAACGATTAAGGGAAATTTTATTATCAAATGAGGAGAATCATATCGTAGCTCTTGCAGATGACTATGGTGCTATGGAGGGACTTAGACAAGAAAATAAAGATTCAATTCGAAAGTACATGACAGCAGAAAAACGAGAACAGCATTATGCTTTATTGGATATGGATAAAGAATATTATAATGCCTATATTAGCAGACCCTATGTGATCTATCCACATGACAAAGTTGAAGAGGCAGGAAAACGATTTGAACATTTAAAAAGGATTTGGGAAAAACAGGATATTTTATTTATTGAAGGTGACAAAACGCGGATGGGAGTTGGGAATGATTTATTTATAAATGCCAAAAGTATTAGGCGGATAATTGCGCCAAATGAAAATGCGTTTGATGTGTACGAAGAAATTTATCATGCCGCTGTCAAGTATGGCGAAAGCAAGCTGATTCTGATTGCACTTGGACCAACAGCGACAGTTTTGGCGTATGATTTGGCAAGGATAGGATACTGGGCGCTTGATATAGGGCATTTAGATTTGGAATATGAGTGGTATTTGAAGGGGGAAGGATATAGCTATATTCCCAACAAATACAATAATGAAATGCTTGGTGATACCAATACGATACCTATAGATGACAAAGAATATATTCAGTCAATATGGTGTCGTATTAAGGTTTGAAGGAGGGGAACATATGAGTTTCATACCCGTAAACGAACCATTACTAAACGGCAACGAAAAGAAATATTTATGCGAATGCATCGACACCGGATGGATTTCATCGGAAGGTCCATTTGTAAAGGAATTTGAGCGTAAATTCAGCGAGACAGTCCATAGAAGTTATGGTATTGCAGTATCTAATGGCACTGCCGCGCTGGAGATAGCAGTACAGGCGCTGGAAATCGGTGAGGGGGATGAGGTGATTCTGCCGGCATTTACGATTATCTCCTGTGCAATGGCTGTCACAAAAGCAGGCGCTGTTCCTGTACTGGTGGATAGTGACATTCGTACATGGAATATGAATGCTAATGAGATTGAGGCAAAGATCACACCAAGAACAAAAGCGATTATGATGGTGCACTTGTATGGCTTGCCCGTCGAGGTTGAGCCAATCCTTGCCTTGGCAAAAAAATATAAGCTCAAAATCATAGAAGATGCGGCGGAGATGTATGGACAGACATACAAGGGAAAACCATGCGGCAGTTTTGGAGATATTAGTACTTTTAGCTTTTATCCCAACAAGCACATTACGACGGGAGAGGGCGGAATGGTGGTAACAGATGATGAGCAGCTTGCAGAGCGCTGTAGGTTGCTTAGAAATCTCTGCTTTCGAAAGGATTTTCGCTATGTTCATGATGAGCTCAGTGGCAATTACCGTTTTACCAATCTACAGGCGGCAGTTGGTCTTGCCCAATTGGAACGACTAGATGAATTTATACAGAAAAAAAGACAGATGGGCAGAACCTACACTGAAAGACTGCGTGATATAGCGGGCTTGATGCTTCCATTAGAGCAGACAGAGGCTGCCAAAAACATTTATTGGGTTTACGGCATGGTACTAGAGAAGAATATCCATGCAGATAATAAAACAATGCAGACACTTTTAGCGGCAGAAGGAATCGGCTCGAGAACATTTTTCTGGTGCATCCATGAACAACCCGTATACCAGAAGCAGGGATTGTTTGCAGATGAAACATATCCTAACGCGGAGTATCTTGCAAGAAAAGGCTTTTATATTCCAAGTGGACTTGCGTTGACAGAGGAGCAAATAGAGCAGGTTATAACGAGTGTGAAGAAAGTAATGCAGAAAATAAGAGATTAGAAGGAAAAATGTATTGAGATGGGACAAATAGAGGAGATCAAGAAAAAAGGCAAACTGTTGGCAATGATTGTCCGTAATGACTATGAATGCAGCGGAGTGGAATTTATCACACCAGATATGTATTCCCAGCAGGTAGCCTATATGCATCATCCGTCTGGAAAGACGATTGATGCACATATACATAATCTGGTGCACAGGAATGTAGTGCTGACACAGGAGGTACTATTTATCAAGAAGGGGATTCTGCGAGTAGATTTCTATGATGAATATCAAGATTATTTGGAAAGCAGAAATTTATACGCCGGAGATTTTATCTTGCTGGTTTCAGGTGGACACGGCTTCGAGATAATTGAAGAGGTGGAAATGATAGAGGTGAAACAAGGACCATATGCGGGTGAACAGGACAAAAATCGGTTTGAGGCAGTGACGCCAGACCAGATTGTCTATAAACAATGAAACATTGGGAGAGATGACAGTGAAATTAAATGTTACAGATAATTATTATGATTATGTGAAGAAGCACCCGGCGTGTAAAGTCGTGATTTATGGGGCTGGATACTTTGCAAGAAAATACTATAAACAATTTGGACGTATTGATTTTTTCTGTGATCAAAATGCGACGAAAATAGGTAGAATTGAAAACATTCCATGTTTGCTGCCGGAGGAAGTGTTTGATCTGAACGAAGAAGTGACACTGCTTGTCTGTATTAAGGACAGGAATGTTGTAGATACCGTTTGTGATATGTTTGAGGCGTCAGGAATTGATGCAGAACTCTTTTATTTTTTTGATAATCCGGCATTTTCTCAATTTGATTTTACAAAGTATACGTATGATATTTCAAAAAATAATATTGTGAAAAAGGATTCGTTGAAAATTTGTATTGTGTACGCAGAGGATGGATGGATATTTGGAAAATTTGCCAATCGGTTGAAGAACGAGCTGATTCAGATGGGTCAGGAGGTTGAGATTTCAGAGAATGAGAATCCTGACGCAGATGTCAATCATTATATAAGCTATGCATCTCTTAGGCAGTTTTGCACTGGTGTGCAGAATGTCAAGACAACTATGATCACACACATTGACAATCTGATGAAAAAAGATTTAATCGCATATCAGGCAAAAAATGATGCAGTAGGAATCTGCATGTCGGCAGATACAATGAATAAACTCTCTGCGTGGGGGATTCCCAGAGAGAAGCTCTGCTATATCAATCCGGCACAGGATGGGTTGATGAAGCCTGCAAAAATTGTTTTGGGCATAACGAACCGTTGTCATGGAAAATATGATTATCGCAAAAGGGATGATCTAATTTTGCAGATTTGTGAGCAGCTCGATTCAGAGTTCTTTCAATTAAAAATTATGGGAGATGGCTGGGAGGAGATTGTCACACAAGTTAGAGAGCTGGGATATGAAGTTGACTATTACAAGGACTTTGAACCCGAAACATATCGAAGGCTGATGCAAAGTCTTGATTACTGGATTTATTATGGGTTTGATGAAGGCGCAATGGGATATCTTGACGCGTTGGCAGCAGGCGTCAAAACGATTGCAACGCCGCAGGGATATCACTTGGATACAACGTGTGGATTGACATATCCGTGTAGTACAGTAGAAGATTTTATCAGGGTACTAAAACAGTTGCAACAAGAAAAGAAAGAGATTATCAGTGCAGTAAAAGATTGGACTTGGCAGAATTATGCGAGAAAGCATTTGGAGGTGTGGCAGTATCTGACAGGTACAAAATCTTTAGCGCAATTATTTGAACACCAGAGTACATATATGGACGGCATTTTTTCAGTGCTTATAACTGATAACAGCCGAGCGATAGGAAGATAGTATGAATATATTATTTGTAACGCCTGATTATCCAAAAAGAGGACAGCCCACAACGGGTTTTCCAAATTATTTATATCGCGTATCACTTTCGTTAATACAGATGGGACATAAGCCGATGATTCTTGCGGGCGGTGCATGGGATGACCACAGGGTAGAGCGCGGTATTGAGATCTGGACAGTGAGAATGCGCTTGGATACAGTTTATACAGAGCTCAAATCACCGACTATAAAATATGCGTTGAAAGCGCTGGAAATCAGTTATAGCATCAACCATAAAATCAAAGAGCTGCTTGGAAGAAATCATATTGATATCATTCAATTTACGTCTTTGTATGGTACTGCGCTGTTCTATGGGCAAAGAATGCCGGCAGTATTGAGGCTGTCGTCCTATGCAAAGACGGCGTATGCTTCATATCAGACCTATTCTCGAACCGCAGTTGCAGTGATGTCTTTTATTGAGAGGCTGTCGTCAGCTCGATGCAATGCCGTGTTTGCGCCATGCAAAACAAATGCACTAGTATTTGGAAAGGATTGCAAAAGAAACGTTAAGGTAATTGAAACGCCCTTTGTGAATGATGTACAGGAATATGATATCTCGTATGTTGATACTTATTTGAAGGGGAAAAAGTATGTGTTATATTTCGGGTCATTCTATGTTGAGAAAGGGGTTTTGGTCATAGCTGAAATTCTGGAAAAATTCTTGAAAGAGAATCCTGATTATTATTTTGTTTTTATTGGAGATGCATGGCAGATCAATGGACAAAGTGCTGCGGCGCTGCTACGGAAAAAGGCAGGGGCTTGTATCGACAGGGTTATCATCAACAAAGCACTGCCGCATAAACAGCTATATCCAGTAATCAAATATTCACAGTTTGTCGTATTGCCCTCCCTGATGGAAAATTTGTCCAATGCCTGCATTGAGGCAATGTATTTTGAAAAACTCGTGATCGGGACAGACAAGGCGAGCTTTGAGCAGCTTATTACACACGGCAGAAATGGACTGCTGTGCAGGATTAACGATTCACAGGATTTATTGCAAAAAATGCAAAGGGTAATTTCTATGGAGGCATTTGAGAAAAAGCAAATGGAGAAACGTGCGAAGCAGAGAATTGACAGACTAAGACCAGAATATGCGGTAAAAAGATTACTCAAGCTTTATGAGTATGTGATAGATCATTATTGTGATAAATAAGGAGAAAATTCACATGAAAAATCAAACAAAAAAAGGCGTTTTTGCAGTGCTGTCACTGCTTACAGGAGTGACAGTCGGTGCGGGTATTGCAGGAAAAATCCAAGGAGAGAAGCTTCTCAAAATGAAGGAGATGTCAGAAAAGCATCTGGCGCTGTTTCTGATGATGAACCAGTGGGTTCACGTAAAGCAGAAGGGAAAAGAACTTGCCTCTTATTTTGAGAAAAAGAATTATTATAGGCTTGCGATTTATGGTATGAGTTATGCTGGGGAGACGTTGATAGCAGATTTGGCAGGAAGCGGGATACAAGTCATTTACGGGATTGATCAGAAGGCGGCTTCTCTCTGTGCAGATGTGGAGATAAAGACAATGGAGGATGTATTAGAAGAAGTAGATGCGGTTGTGGTGACATCAATCACATTCCTTGAGGAAATCGAAGCAAAACTCAGTCAGCGTATGGATTGCCCGATTATCTCTCTGGAAGATATCTTGTATGAGGTGTAGCGTAAATGATTATATTCGGGAGTGGAAAGCTGGGATATTCAGCACTGTGTTTTTTCGGGGAGAAGCATATTACATGTTTTTGTGATAATAATCCTAATCTGCACAATGTAGAGCGATATGGAAAAAGAATTGTTTCTTTGGAAGAATTAAAGGAAAAATACAAGGACGACATAATCATCATTGCCGCAGGAGAGGAGGATTCTATCTCCATTGCAAAACAATGTGAGGAAAATGGATTGTCTGAATATATAGTTTATATTTTTGCAATTGACCAATTTCCCAACTGGGATGGGACGCAAATGTTGGCTTTTATTCAAGAGAAACAAAACAGAAGGTTGCTGCGTCAGAATATACAAGAGAGAGAGTTAGAAATGCTGAGAAAAAAGGTGTTTCGCTTGCAGAGACAGGTTGATTATTTTAAGACACATGTGGATATACAGCAAATGCAGCCTGCAAGGGGAGAATTTCGCAGCCGTCAACTTGAATGGGTGCGGGAGGCGGCAGACTTTTTTGAGAAGGTTGACGGATTGGGAATCAAACCAATCTTGTATGGAGGAAATTTGTTAGGACTTGTCAGACATAACGGGTTTATTCCGTGGGATGATGATATGGATTTTGCACTCATTCGGGAGGATTATGAGAAGTTAAAGGCATTTGGCAGGAGGCATTTGTATAACGAAGCGGAGTTTTACAATAAAGAGACAATCAGAGAGACAAAGAAGGTTGCAAAAGAGCTGGAGGACTATATATTTGGCGAAAGGAGTGATTTTTTCTTTGTCAGCAAGCTGTTTGCTGACGGCCATCATACAGGAATTGATTTTTTCTCATTGGATTATTATGCAGATGAGCTTCCGTTTACTGAATTAAAGGACTATGCATTCAAATACAAGGAAGAATTAATAATAAAAAATCTTCCTTCCAAGAAGCTGGAATATGTACAGAAGGCTTTGGCGGAAAATAAACAAAACGCAGTCGAGAAGAGCGGTCACATATTTTGGGGAATTGATAACATGGAATTTTTGCAAACCAAATATCCTAGAGAAGAGTTTATTCCTGTTGAGGTTCTTTATCCTCTAAAAAGAGCACCATTTGAAGGTGCGTATTTCTGGGTGCCAAATGATGCAGCGGAGTTTTTGACGTATGAGTTTGGAGAACTCTGGAAATTTCCTGCGGATGTAGGATTTCAGAGACATTGTGAGATTGATGAGAAGGGCGAAGGATGATAGAAGTGAAGCAATGGAAATCAATATGGAATGGAAAAAAGCTTGATAAGCTGGATTTGGATAGGAGTGAATTTGAAATCTTCTGTGACTTGAAGCGGGCAGATGGTTTTGATGTAAATGTTGGCAATGAGACAGCGTACTATACAGCATTTTATGATGCATGGAAAGAGATGTATCATAAACTTATGGGTTTTACTGAAAACGAAATACATAGTGTATATGAAGTGGGCTGCGGCAGCGGTGTAAATCTATATCTATTTCAAAATAGACTAGGGCATCATGCCAGATTTGGCGGGATTGATTATTCCACCAGCCTGATTGAGATAGCAAAAAAGCTAATCAAAAGTGATGATCTAATCTGTGATGAAGCAATAAATATTGATGAGTCAACATCGTATGATCTGGTTATGGCAGATAGTGTATTTCAATATTTTGATAAGCTGGATTATGCGGAAACAGTGCTGAGAAAAATGTTAAGTAAAACGAATAAAGTTATTTATCTTGGCGAACTGCATGATGAACAGTTAAAAGAGGATTGGCTGGCACACAGGCATGCGGCAATGAAAAATTATGATGAAATCTACGCGGGACTTCCTAAGATGTTTTACAACAGAGAGTGGCTTAGAAAAATCGCTGAGGAATACCATAAAAAAGTATGCTTTACGACATTGGAGAACAAAGAATATTGGAATAGCAAGTATTTATTTTATTGTTATATGTATTGATAGGAGTATGAAATGCAGGCAGTTATATTAGCAGCGGGAATGGGCAAAAGACTCAAAGACCTTACCCGAAATAATGCAAAGTGTATGGTTCAGGTGAATGGAATTTCACTAATCGAGAGAGCGCTTAGAATTTTGGACAGGAAAGGTTTATCTAAGATTGTTATTGTCATCGGGTTTGAGGGAGAGAAGCTGTCAGATTTTGTGACAGGGCTTTCGATTCATACCCCCATTGAGTTTGTTGAAAATCCTGTATTTGACCGAACAAACAATATTTATTCATTGCTGCTTGCAAAACACTATCTAATGAAGGAGGATACGCTTTTATTAGAATCAGACATTTTATTTGAAGAGGAAGTAATTGATCTTCTTTTATGTGATACTAGACAGACCCTTGCTCTCGTGGATACTTTTGCGAGTTGGATGAATGGTGCTTGTATGGAGTTGGATGCAGATGATACCATTAGAGAATTTATTCCCGGCAAATATTTAAGGTTTGAAGAAAAGAAGGAATATTATAAGACAGTCAATATTTATAAGTTTAGCAGAAATTTTTCAGCAAAGATTTATATACCCTTTTTAGAGGCCTATATTAAGGCAGTGGGAGTAAATGAGTACTATGAATCAGTAATAAAATTGATTGCAATGCTGGAGGACAGTGAGATAAAAGCAAAAAGACTGACAGGACAAATCTGGTATGAGATTGATGACGCACAGGATTTAGACATCGCATCAATACTGTTTGCAGACACCAATGTAGAAAAATACAATATGCTTGTCTCAAGATATGGCGGATATTGGCGATATCCCGCACTGATGGATTTTTGTTATTTGGTAAATCCTTATTTCCCAACCAAACAAATGATAGAGGAGATGAAGTCAAATTTTGAAACCCTGTTGGGACAGTATCCTTCTGGCATGGCTGTCAATTCTTTGCTGGCAGCACATAATTTTGGAGTCAGGCATGAACATATTGTGGCGGGGAATGGCGCCGCCGAATTAATCAAAGGCTTCGTTGAGACGCTGCATGGCAGGATGGGTGTGATTACGCCAACTTTTGAGGAGTATCATCACAGATTTGATGGGGAGATAGTTCCGTTTACCAGCAGTAGAGAAGATTTTTCTTATAGTGCACAGGACCTTATGACGTTCTATGAGTCGAAGCCAGTAGATACTTTAATTTTGATTAATCCAGACAATCCAAGTGGCAATTATATTCCGCAAAAAGATGTGATAGAGTTGATTCAATGGTGCAGCAGGAAAGAAATGGCACTCGTGATTGATGAAAGCTTTATTGATTTTGCTGAAGATAACGAGGAATTAAAAATTACATTCATAGATGAAGAGATTTTGTCAATGTATGACCGTCTCTATGTGGTGAAAAGTATCTCCAAATCATATGGTGTTCCGGGTCTAAGGCTGGGTGTGCTTGCCAGCAGTGACACAGAGCTTATTTCCAAATTGAGACAGAGCGCAGCCCTGTGGAATATTAATGCATATGCAGAGTGTTTTTTGCAGATTTTATCGAAGTACAAAAAAGATTATATACAGTCTTTGGTCAAACTAAGAAGGGCAAGGGCGGATATGATTTTAAAGTTAAATCAAATTGATGGCATGACGGCCTTCCCGTCACAGGCAAACTATATTCTGTGTGCATTTCATACAAATGAAAAAAGTCATGAAAAGAATGGGAAAGAAATTGCTGCCGAATTTCTAAGAGCAGATATTCTGGTAAAAGATGTAACAGAAAAAATTAAGAATGGCAGGAACTATTTGAGACTTACCGTTAGAACACCAGAAGAAAATGAAAGGTTGCTGAAATTTTTAAGAGACAGAGAATAAAGGAGTTTGAAGAAGGAGATTGAATCGTGAAGCAGGGTAAAACACCATTGATATCTATAATTGTACCGATCTATAATGATGCGCCGTTTCTTCACAGATGCATTGATAGCATTTTGAGTCAGACCTATCATCATATAGAATTGATATTGGTCAATGATGGTTCCACAGATGGCAGTGCTGCTCTCTGTGACGAGTATAGCAAGCAGGATTGCAGAGTTCATGTGATACATAAAATGAACGGCGGAACTGTCTCAGCCAGAGCATGTGGCATAGAACATGCACAAGGCAGTGTCGTCAGTTTCATCGATGGAGATGATTGGATTGACAAAGAGATGTATGAGACGTTAATTGACTGCTATATCCAAAATGGATGTCCTGATCTTGTCTCGTCAGGACTAATTTGGGAGTATATCACAGAAGCTTCACAGAAGGTCACATTCGATGGCGCAAGTGAGGGAAAATACGAAAAAGAAGCAATTGAACAGGAAATTATGCCGGTATTGATACAGCATCCTATACTTCGACGAGCTTTTATATTAACTTCTGTCTGTACAAAGCTGGTTGCAAAGCCTGTTGCAAAAGAGGCGATGGAGTTCATGAGTCCTTCTCTTACATTGGGGGAGGACGGAGCATATGTTTATTTTCTTGTTGCCTGCTGTCAGTCAATATCAATACTTCACAAAGCATTTTACCATTATGAGCAGCACACAAACTCTCAAAATTCACAGTTTGATACAGATATTTTTCAGCGGTTGTCCGTGTTAAAGAAGGGAATGGCTGATGGCTTAGAGCGCTTAGGGTGGGGGCAGTGCAGAGAGGTTTCTTCGCAGATTGATTTTTATGTATGGAGTTATGTTCAAAGGGCAGTCAGGGAAAAGCTGAATATCAATCCGCACGGCTCGGCTGGATTATTTCCTTTTGCAAAGTGTGACAGGGGAAGTGTGGTACTGGTATATGGCGCCGGCATAGTCGGGAAAACATATGTTAGATGCTTGATACAGAGCGGATATGCATCAAAAATAATATGGACAGATCAGCGATATAGAGAATTGCAGGCAGAGGGGTACCAAGTCATCTCGTTGGAGGAGGCCTTACAGGAAGGTTTTGATTGTATTGTGATTGCAATTGAAAATGAGTCTGTGGCAGATGCAGTCAAAGAAGAGCTATTGATGCGTGGGGCAGCACAGGAAAAAATCATCTGGGAAAAAACAACATGGCTAGATTCCTATGAGTGGAACGATATCAGTCTGAAACTATAAGCAGGAGAACAATATGAGGCGGTTATGTATTTACATGACGTATAACAGGGAAAATAAAATAGACGCGTATATAGGTAAAGTGCTGGAGGCATTAAAAAGTTGTTGTTCTACTATAGTTCTCGTCTGCAATTATGAGAAAGCAAAATCAGGATTGGAATATGTACAGCCTTATGTGGATGACATTTTTTACAGGGAAAATAGAGGTTATGATTCAGGCGCATTTAAGGATGTCTTGTGTGAGTTTCTTGGCTGGGATAAAGTCATCAGCTATGATGAACTGGTGCTTGCAAACGATTCTTTCTATGGATTTTTTTATCCGATTGCGGATACATTTGAATTCATGAAGCAGGAGGCTTGTGATTTTTGGGGACTGACAGGGCAGGAGGCAGGGGAGTACCATCAGCCATTATGTATGTTTGATGCGCATATACACAGTTATTTTATGGTATTTAAGAGACAGGTTGTCAATAGTTTGGTATTTAAGGACTTTTGGGAAAGACTGGAATATCCTCAAAATTTCAGAGAGGCAATTGTAAAATATGAACTGGCAATCAATCATCTAATGAGACAATGTAATTTCGACGGAAGATCTTATATAGATGTTTATCGCATAAGACTTGAGCGAAATGAAAATCCATGTTATAGCAGGCTGTATGAATTGATTACAGACTATCACTTTCCAATCATGAAACGGAAATGTGTCTTAATCAGGACGATAGGTTTTGCAAGTACATTGAAAATCCTTCGTTTTTTGGACAAAGAGAAAAGATACCCTGTAAGGTGGATATTGCCAGCGCTGGAAAACCAGTTCTATCTTCCGGAAATGGGAGAGTCAATCTGCAATAGTTTGGCTCTGTTTTACAATAAATATTCAAATATTTATATATATGGGGCAGGGGTGTGCGGAAAAAACCTTGCGGTATATTTTGAGTATAAAGGCTGGAGCTACAAGGGATTTATCACCACAGACAGCACAGGGGAAGAAGTCAATACCATTCGTATTGATAATATAAACAATATAGAAATCAACGAGGATACAGGGATAATCATATCTTTGCTGAATGAACAGACCGCAGAAGAAATAACGAAGCACATAGGCGGAAGGTGTAGGAAAGAACAGCTTTTTTATATCTCGAAATGCAGGGCACTCAAGCTTCCTGTGTGAGATATGCGGAGAGAAGGAATTGATATGAACATAGCTTTGATTATAGCGGGAGGCAGCGGGAATCGTATGCATCAGGAGCTCCCGAAACAGTTTCTTACGGTAAACGAAAAACCTGTCATAATCTATACGTTGGAGGTATTTCAAAGGCATCCTGCGATTGATGAAATTGTTGTGGTATGCATCGAGGGCTGGGAGAGGATTCTCTGGGCATATATCAAACAGTTTGATTTGACAAAAGTGACAGCGGTTGTAAAAGGCGGCGATTGCGGACAGTCTTCGATTTACAGGGGGCTTGAGGAAATCAGTAGGGCACATGAACAAAATGATATTGTATTAATTCATGATGCAATTCGCCCTTTGGTGTCGGAGGAGATTATATCAGACTGTATTCACAAAACGCTTGAGTATGGTTCTGCGATCGCATGTATTCCATGTGCAGAGGCAATGCTGGTATCTGAAAATCAGGAAAAATCGAGCAAGGTTTTTGAGCGTGAACACTTAAAAAGAACACAGACACCACAGGGATTCTATCTTGGAAAGTTGATAGACATTCATAAAAAAGCTCTTGAGCGTGGGATTACGAACTCGACAGCATCTTGCACGCTTATGATCGAGATGGGTGAAGAAATATATTTCTCAAAAGGTTCTGAGAAAAATCTAAAACTTACAACAATAGAGGATCTTGATATATTCAAGGCTTTGCTGCTGGCAAAGAGGGCAGAATGGCTCAAGGAGTAGTATGGTATATTTAGACAATGCAGTCTACCGCAGCGATATAGAGACGGCGATAGGACATGTGATAGGATTTGAGAATTTTTATCAGAAAAAAGTAGTGATATTTGGTGCGACAGGGCTGATCGGTTCATTGATTACAGATTGCCTGATTTATGCAAATATGGTTAGGAATGCTGGGATAGTCATCTATGCTGTCAGCCGAAGCATAGAACAGCTCAAGAAACGGTTTGGCAGTGAACAGACGAAATATTTGAATTTCATGGAGGCTGATGTAACCCAAATAGAGCTTGAGATGAAAGCAGATTATATCATTCATGTAGCAAGCTATGGACATCCCAGCGCTTTTCAGGAAAAACCGGTAGAGGTGCTGTTATCAAATGTGGTGGGTACACAGAGGGTATTAGCGCTTGCCAAGATGAATGAAGGTTGCCGTGTGTTGTATGTATCCTCCGGCGAAGTACAAGAACAGGTAGATCACTTGACTGTCAGGGCATGTTATCCTATTGGCAAAAAAGCAGCAGAGACCTTGTGTATATCTTGGCTTACAGAATATGGTGTGGAGGTAGTGCTTGCAAGATCCTGTCATACATTTGGCGCGAATATAACAAAGAATGACAACAGGGCGGCAGCACAGTTTCTTTCGTCGGCTGCAAAAGGCATTCATATTCAGATGTATAGTGCAGGGGAACAGCTACGCTCGTTCGCTTATGTGGCAGATTGCGTGTCAGGACTTTTAACAGTGCTTGCAGCAGGAGAAGCTGGGGCTGTATATGGCATTTCTTCTGGGGAGTGTTGCACTTTGAGAGCATTTGCAGAACAGTGTGCAGTTGTCGGAAATTGCAGGGTGGAAATTCATACGCCGACAACTGCGCAGCAAACTGAAATGTCACCAATTCGAAAGCAGCTTGTAGACAATAGTGCTTTAATCAAATTAGGCTGGCAGCCAGCGTTTTCTATAGATGAAGGCATTAGACGAAGCATAAAGATTATAAGGGAAATGGGTGAGCTGTAGAATGGAAACATTTTATATTAAAAGTATTATAGGAGAGATTGCAAGAGGAATTGAAAACAAAATCCATCAAAATGTGATTAGCAGAAATCACAAAATCCTTTTGTATGGTCTTGACAGGTATTCCTTTGCAATGCGCACAATCCTCTCAAATCTGGGATATCACAATATAGAAGGGTATATTTCAGATGATGAGGCTTTGGCAGTACAATATCAGTCTGAAATACAAAATTTTGCCTGTCGTTTTTTGAAGCAAAAGACAGTGCTCATCAATGTATATACCTTTGAGAATAGGCTTTTGCCGTTTGATGAGAACGCGTTAATTTTGATTGCCTCAAAGAATTATTTGGTGAAGAAGGCAAAACTTGAGACGTATGGTTATCGGGAAAATACGCATTTTTTCCAGATTTATAATTTTAGAGATGAGACATTGGCGTGTCTGTTTGAGAAGAAAACAAGGATGACATTAGCAGAGATTAAGCAGACCGAGAAAGAGATATTGGCTTATGTGGATGCATTTTGCGCAAAACATGGCATTCGATATTGGGTTTGCGGTGGTACACTGCTTGGGACAATCCGCCACAAAGGATTTATTCCGTGGGATGATGATATCGATATTTTTTTGCCGTGGCAGGATTATTTGAGATTGATCGCGCTTTTTCGGGAGACAGAAGAATCCTATTATCATATGATTGGATTTGGGACGGAGGAGATGAATAAATACTTAGACCCTTTTGCAAAAGTTGTGGACAATCGGACAATCTCTATACAAGATGTTGGGACACTCTGGAAGGTGAATCCGCTGTGGGTAGATGTTTTTCCTTTAGTTGGTCTGCCGGAGGAGAAGGATAAAAGACGTTTGTTTTTTGCAGCTTACAGGGAACTGAATCGACAAATTTGGCAGGAATTTTATAGCACCAATGGAGATGCAGGAATATTTTCTAAATGGTTTGAACGTCAGAGCTCGTTTATACAGCAATATGATTTTGATACCGCAGCGTATGTAGGAGTTTTGGGAACGGTGTATGGAGAAAAGGACTGTACCAGTAGAAATGTGTATGATAAGACGCTTCGACTGCCATTTGAAGATATTGAGGTCAATGTTCCAGTTGGATATAAAGAGTATCTTGATAATCTTTATGGAGAAGATTGGATAAAGCTTCCAGATGAGGCGCATCGAAAAACCAATCATGATATGACTGCATATTGGAACAGGGAGTATTAGAGCCGCAAAGGCGGTATGGGAGATTATTATGAAAAGAATTTTACATATGACGCCGCCGGAAATAAACAATGGCATATATCAGTATCTTTTCAATCACATGAAATATATAGATCAAAGTAAATACAGATTTGAATTTCTTACCAGAAACAAAACGGATTTAATGAGAACAACAGAATATCAAAACGTTCACTTTCCAATCTGGTCATTTGAGAATACAGAGAGGGAGGGCAGAGAGGGACTGCGCAAAGAAATCAGCAGTATTTTAGATCAAGGTTTTGACGCAATTCATCTGCATACAAGTTTTTGGAGAGGATTTTTGATAGAAGAGCTTGCAATGCAAATGGGGGTTCCACAAATCATAGTACATGCACATAGTGCAGGGATTGATTTTGTATCACCCGATGAGCGGAGTAGACTTTTAGCAATTCATGAGAATTATAAATGTCAGTTTCATATGGGAATGGCAACAGATGTCTGTGCATGCTCCATGCTGGCAGGAGAATGGCTCTATGGGGACAATATTCCCAAAAATCAGATAAGGATATTAAAAAATGCAGTGGATATTGAACGGTATCGTTTTCAACCTAAGATAAGAGCACATATGCGCAGGAAGCTCGGATTGAATGACAAGCTGGTAATCGGAAATATTGGCAGATATTCTTATCAAAAGAATCAGGCGTTTTTGATAAGAGCATTTGCAAAGGCATATCAGAAAAATAACAGGCTTTTTTTGTTATTGATTGGACAGGGCGCATTAAAAGCACATTTAATGAGTTTAATCAAAGAGCTTGGTTTGAACGAGTGTGCAGTTTGTATGGATTGGCAGGAGCATGTGGAGGACTATTTGCAGGTGATGGATATATTTTGTTTGCCATCGCATTTTGAAGGCTTAGTCATCTCTGCAATTGAAGCACAGGCGATGGGAATAAAATGTTTGGTTTCGGACAAGGTGTCAGAAGAAGTGAAGATAACGAATCTGCTCGAATTTCTTCCGTTAGAGGAGAACAGATGGGCAAGCCTATTGGAAGAAACAGTGCGATGCGATGACAGAAAGCAAATGGCTGATGAGATTTCAAAACATGGGTATGACATACAAAGTGCAGCTAAGAAGTTGATGTTATTATACGGATAACAGATATAGAAAGAAGAGGAACAATGCAGGAGTTTGAATGTACATCACAGGTATATATTTTTGGTGCTCAGTCACGGGCTAAGACGTTAAAAGGATATCTGCAATTTCTTTTTCCGCAGACAAATGTACTCTCTTTTCTGGTGGATGATACAAATGGAAATGAGACTTCGATTGATGGAATCCCTGTACAGACGCTAGCTTCCGCAGAGAAGCTTGACAGCTCTTGTAAGATTTTTATTGCCACTAAGGGCATGTATCACCCAGAGATTACAGAAAGACTTCACAAAAAGGGATTGAATCGAATCGTTCCAGTAACATTTGAGGTTGATAATCTTTTTCGAAACGCTTATGTAAATAAGTACTATAAACAGAAGCAGTTAAATTTTATTAAGCTCAAAGAGCTGTCTGTCCAGCGTCCGAGCGCTGTGATCTACACGGCAAAGTCGATCTATGACAGACCTTTGAACACCAAGTATATTTATCAGCCATATGAGCGGGCGATTCAGGTAGGGGCAGCACTGACCTCGCAGAGAATATCGTCGGATATTTTGACAGACTGTGAGGGAGAGAACATTTCTGTAAAAAACCGTCAGTACTGTGAATTGACAGCAATGTACTGGATTTGGAAGAATGCTAGGGAGGAGATTGTCGGGTTGACTCATTACAGGAGACATTTTATTCTCTCAGAAAACTGGCAGGATATTATGATCACAAATGACATTGATGTCATATTACCGGTGCCAACTGTCGCATTTCCAAATATTGAGGTAAATTACAAAGAGCGCCATGACCCTGATGATTGGGGGTATCTGATGTCGTATCTTGAAGCGAAGTATCCAAAGGATTATAACGTAGCAGTGCAGTTGTTTTCCGAAAGTCTATATTATCCCTGTAATATGTTTATCATGCGGCGGCAGATTTTAGATGATTTATGCAAGTGGATGTTTCCGATCTTGGATGCAGTCGTGGCGCATGGAGGAAGAAAAGAAGATTCTTATTGGAATCGTTATCCGGGGTTTCTTTCAGAGCGTTTGATCACTCTTTATTTTCACAAAAACAGATATCACTATAAAATTGTTTTCGCAGATAAAAATTTTATATGTTAAAAAATATTGAGGAGAGCCAGTGAACAGAGTACAAAATAGTGTGATATACAATACAGATTTATTACAGGCAGTATCGTTTGGTATTCTTTGGGAAAAATTGAAGAATAAAACGTTGTTGATCGCGGGTGCCACCGGCATGATTGCCTCTGTCCTTATTGATATTCTTATGCGGCGAAACCGTGATTTTGACCAGCACATACAGATTTATGCCATAAGCCGCTCAGAGCAGAAAGCGAGAAAACGCTTTCACGCATACTGGAATGATACATGTTTTACATATAGTTCCCACGATATCACAACCCCGCTGCCAGAGCTAGGAGACATC